>Ga0228536_1001165_pt1 | contig 29197 bp, 26 predicted proteins | sample SJ1Smetagenome_FD_168611 | JGI IMG/M metagenome (GOLD analysis project Ga0228536, IMG submission 168611) | Enriched culture of PCE-dechlorinating microbial communities from Ithaca, New York, USA - SJ1.S | ecosystem: Engineered > Modeled > Simulated communities (microbial... > Unclassified...
CGAGGTACCGAAAAAATGTGTACTTTTATCCATGTAGTATTAAGTTTGGCGACTCAAAACTACATGAAGAGTTGGTTAGTTTTATTAAAACTTGCTAACTCTTCATTTTTACCGGACAACAGTGTTTCGCAATATGCAATCATAAATCCGAAATAATCCATGCCATCAAAACCAAAACTCAAATTTCCAGACAGGTATTTAACCCTGTGGATTTTCCTGGCGATGTTTGCCGGGGTGTTTTCCGGCTACTTCTTCCCACCAATCGCATCATTCTGGGATTCACTGAAAGCATCTCCCGACAGTACAACCAATATCCCTATAGCCATAGGCCTTATTCTGATGATGTATCCTCCGCTTGCAAAAGTTAAGTACGAGGAACTCGGAGATGTGTTCCGCAACCTTAAGGTGCTGACGCTTTCGCTGGTGCAGAACTGGATTATTGGGCCATTGCTCATGTTTTTTCTTGCGGCACTTATGTTTTACTTTTTCCCGGGGGAGAATAATGCAAACCTGCCTTATGTTTATGGAATAATTCTGATTGGACTGGCCCGATGTATTGCAATGGTTATTGTCTGGAACGATCTGGCAAAAGGCGATACGCAGTATGCGGCAGGATTAGTGGCGTTTAATTCTATATTTCAGGTGCTTTTCTTTTCGGTTTATGCCTGGTTCTTTATTTCCATTCTGCCCGGCTGGTTCGGAATTCCAACAAGCGATGCCGTTGAAAAAATAACCATTGGTCAGATAGCAGAAAGCGTATTCATCTACCTTGGAATACCCTTTATCGCCGGTTTCTTTACGAGATTTATCCTGATCCGGGTAAGGAGTAAAGATTGGTATCACAGGGTTTTTATCCCGAAAATCAGTCCGCTTACGCTAATGGCTCTCCTTTTCACTATCGTGGTAATGTTTTCACTTAAAGGTGAATACATCGTGAAAATACCCCTTGACGTGGTTCTGATTGCAGTTCCACTGCTGATCTATTTTCTGGTGATGTTCGTCCTGTCGTTCTTTATGAGCCGTAAGGTCGGTGCAAATTATGAACAAAGTGTAACCTTGTCATTTACTGCAGCCAGCAATAATTTTGAGTTAGCCATTGCAGTTGCCATTGCTGTATTCGGTATTAATTCAGGAGAAGCGTTTGCTGCAGTGATCGGTCCTCTGGTAGAGGTTCCCGTTATGATCGGATTGGTAAATGTGGCGTTTTGGTTAAAAAAGCGGTATTTTCCGGCAAACCGACCACTGATTGCCTGATCGGTATTAAAAACCGGGCAAAGCATACTCCTTTTACAGGAAGGCTTTGCCCGTTTTGTTTTGTATATGTTTTCCGTACTTTGAACTGTCAAAGGTTCAAGAAGCGCGTTAAAAGCTGTACTTAACCTTTATATACAGCATGTCGTTTTTATCGTATTGCCCAAAGCGGCCTTCGTTACCAACAAATATATTGGCACCCCCGAGCAGCTCAAATCCGTCGGCAACCGAATACGTGATTTTTGGCCTGATGAGCGCGTCTTCGGATGTCAGCCCGATATAGGCAAACAACTCAAGCCAGAGTTTTTCCCTGAGAAAATCACGCTTCGCCAGGAATGTCATGGTATTTTCAAACTCGCGATTCTGGATGCCGCTTTCATAGTCAAGTATGTGCTCCTGTATGAACTGCAAACTTAGCCGGGTACCGGCCAGCGTGTAGTCTATTCCAGCCATATAGTGAAGGTTGTCTTTTTCAATCAGCGAGCCTTCGGCACCGGGCGCCTGGGTTTGGAAACTCCTTCCCGTGTACCAGGCACCTTCGCCCCTGACGACAAAACTACTTAAGGGCAGGCTGAAACTTCCGCCGGCCATCGACACTCTCTGGTATTCCGGCCGGAGGGTGATTCCGGTCAGTTGTCCAGATTCCGGATTGGCCCGGCGGGTGATAAACAGCGAGGGGTCATCGAAAAAAAATGTACCTCCGACCAATTCCAGATCTGCTGCCGTAGCCATCAGTGAATACCGGACAAAAACTTCACTGTTTTCGAGCGAAGGCTTAACTTCGGCCGCTGACATATCCCATTCAGGTACGACAGGGAATGGTAGAACGGGCGCCCAGTCCGATTCGCTGCCGGGCATACGCGTTGGAGTAAATACCGGAGCCCAGACTGCTTCAAACGTGTGATTGCCAGAAAAATAATTGAACTTCACGGAGCTGATCCCGGTTCTGATTTCATCAAAGTCAGGAAGCAAAAACTCACTCATATCTTTGGGTGAAACCACATCGGTAATAAACACTCCTTCTGCCTTACCCCATATTATTTGTTGCTTACCGATCCTTATGCCCATGTTTTTCAGGAAAATATCCATATAAGCTTCCCGTAATCCCCATTCCAGTTTGTGGTCGGTGTAATGATATATGTAAGGATTTGCGAAAAATCCCGTACGGCTGTTTTGTAATCCTAACTCAAGGTTCACCGTATTTTGAAGGATAGACAACGGATAATCCTCGCCTGTGAAGACTCCTGTGTAGTTTCTGATATAGCCCGATACGGACGGCGTTGTTTCTTGCTGTGCATACGAATTACCGAACACGAAAAGAAACAGCAGGACAATCATTTTTTTTGTTTTCATGATCTTTTTTTTAAATACCTGAACTTACTGCCCGAGAGTCATGCTGCGTTCTGTAAACTTTGAACCGTCAATTCCGGTATTGATTTTTACATTCGAAAATTCCATACGGGTTGAATGTTTTTTTTGTACGTTTCGCATCTCGATTTCAAGAATGGTCCAGAATCCGCTAATTTTTTCAAACTTCTTAATTTCAAGAACTTTGAGCAGTCTACCCGAAGGATCATAGAACTCCCGCTTTAGTCCAAGATAATTGTCCTTCATAACCCAGGTTATCGTTTTTGAATACATGTAACCTTTTTCACGCGGAGTGCTTTCAACCACATAGCAGTCCCGGCCGTTCAGAGTCTCTGATCTAAGAAGTGTATGGGCGTCTTCCGACGGATGTCTGTCGCCAAGGTCGTCGTAGGTGAAGTCGGATCCCATGAAATAGTCCGATTTTCCTTCGCTGGATATCCGCTTTGTGCGTTTCAGAGCCGGCAGGTAAATCCACTGGTCATCATCTTTTCCCGAGGTGTAACTCCAGTTCATGAAGGAGGTGCCCTTTACATCCGCAGGCGCAACGAAAAACATGATCTTTTTTTCAACCGGCCCTTCGTCTTTAATGTATTGCTTTAGTTTTCTGACTCTTTGTTCCGATTTGCTGTTGATAAGCGTCATAGTAAGCTCCCCCTGCGTGTCGTCTCCTTTTGGGATGTTGTACACATTTTCCATGATTTGTTGTCCGCTGAGCTGAGCACTTGATTTTGAGATCGGTACGAAAGCGAATGCTGCGATTGCGATGAGAATAATGCCTGATTTTTTCATTTTTTACGTTTTTTGAGGTTAATATTCATTTTAATGGGAGAATGCCTGCAATCCGATGCGCAGAACCGTTATTCTCCTGTTGAAACGGATGTTGTAGTAATCTTCTCCGGTATAAATGTTTGCGAAGAAACTTACATCGTTCAGAATTGCCGGTTTGTATTCCAGATTCAGCGATGCATTTAGCCGCTCACTGAAATCCGCAAAACCTGCATCATCCACAGAACCAAACATCCACGTTGTTTTTGCCGTAACCTGAATGGTTCTCCAGCCGTTTCCGGCTTTAATATCATATACCGGAATCGTCCTGAAAACTCTGAACTGGTTGTGCCATCTCACCATACTGTAGCGGCCTGTGAGTTCCGGACTCTGGTCGATTCCGGGATGGACTTCCAGCGATATCCTGAAAAACTTGCCGGAGTTGCCCGGCCCGTTGCGGTTGTGGTAATGCGTAAAAAATGCTCCGGCTTCCAGGTAATTGGTGGCAAAATTTCCCGATTGTATATTTATATTGCCGGCTGAATCATAAAACGGGTCCATTTGTCCGTTCGAATGGTGCGCCAGCCTCAGGAACACATATCGTATCTTTTCGTCAAAGGTGCCCTTATTGCCAGGCTGATGGTAAAACGTTATGCTGGGTTTATAACCTGGCGTTCTGACAGGGAACGATTCTTCAGCTTGCATCCGGATGAGTACGGCTGGCGTCAGGGTCGCCCCCCAGCGTGCATCCCTGCTGGTACGCAAAAGAAAGCCGGGTGAAATCTGAGCTTCGAATATAAGTGGATCCAGATTGCCTAAACCCTGCCCGAAGGTTATATAGCTTTCATCCAAACTTGCCCTGATGGCACGGAAAAAAGTACTTTCATCCGGCAAATCCGGCTTCTGTGCAACGATACGGAACGAAATCCCGATCGTTGTCAGAATGAATAGTATCTTTCTCAGGCCTGGTTTCATCTTCTGCGTATTGTTGTCTGTTTTACTGTTTTCTTTTAAGGAATATACGCGCCGAATAAACCAGAACCATCATAATGGTGAGTGTCCCGGCCAGACTTGTAAACATATTCATCGACACTAAAGCGCCAAGCGTGCGGTTGGGAGGAAATACAGAGAACAGAAGCACCAGAAAACCGGCTATTACAACAACAGCATTATAAATAATTGCCTTGCCGGTCTGGTTCATGGTAGTATGTATGGCATCCAGGCTGTTACCGCTCTTTTGCAGGTTTACCCGATAGTGTTGCATAAAGTGAATGGCATAATCGATCCCGATTCCAATGGCAATACTTGAAAGCAGTGCCGTTGTTGTGCTTAATGGGATATTTAGGATTCCCATTACACCAAAGCTGATCAGAGCTGTAACAAGGATGGGAACCGAACCGATTAATCCGGCTTTTACACTGCGAAACATGGCGGAGAGCAGTATAATCACCGTAAAAAGAGAGATAACGATGCTCAGTATCTGCCCCTCTAATATCAGATCGCTAAATATCAATGCTTTATATCCGGAACCGGCATACTTCAGGCTGATGTTTTTTTCGTTAAAGCGCTGATTGTAGTTTTCAATTACGCTAAGTGCTTCGTTAATGGTCCTGGAATCGTCTCCCTTCAGCTGAAAGGTTATATTGGTCAGATTGTAGTCGTAGTTTACTACTTTGGTGAGGTTTTCGGGGTCTCCCGACATTTCATACAACAGAAGGTATTGTGCGGTCATTTCACTGCTTTCGGGTATTGCATAGTATTTCATGCTATCGGCATTCATCACCCGGTTCATACGTTTCAGATAATCGGCAAGCGAAAACGAATTACCTACTTTCGGAAGCAGCATGGTTTCCGCTTGCATTTCGTCCATCAACCTTAGATTTTCCGGATTTTTAAATGCGTCGTATTCCGTACTTTCCAGAATCACATTCAGGGTTGATGTTCCTCCAAACCGGCTGTTGACAAATGCATCTGTCAGCACGATGTCGCTGTCGTTTTCAAATTTGTCGAGAAAGCTGGAATTTATCCACACCCTCTGAATTCCAATAAGGGAGAGCACAGTAACAACTATAAGGGATAGGTAGACGGTCTTTTTTCTTTCCAGCAGAACATCGGTAAATTTGCGAAGTGCGGAATTGAATTTACCGGAGCTTTTTTGTTTTTCCGTTTTCTCACTCCTGTAGCCTCCAATTATAACAGCAGCAGGCAGAAACAGAAGGGTCAGGATAAAAGCAGAAAATATTCCGGTAGCTGTAAAAACACCGAAGTATTTTATCGGGTATACCTGCGACGTTAGCAACGATATAAAGCCTATAATGGTTGTAAATGCGGCCATTGACAAAGGTTTCCACAATACATGCACGGTCAATCGGGTTGCTTCCTGAGATGTAAGTTGCGGATTTTCGGAAATTATCCGGTTTAGATGGTTGTAGAAGTAGATACCGTAGGCAACGCCTATGGCTATGAGCATTACCGGCATCATGGTGGAAACGGAGTATATCGGGACTTTTGTAACTGCCATCAGCCCGAAAGCCCATACCGTACTCACAAATACGGTTATCAGTGTTGCCAGTGCAGCTCTTTTGCTGCGCAGCAACAAATACAGCACTCCGGCTATAACGGCAAGAACCAGGGGAACCATCCTCTTCATGTCTGCCGGTCCCAGCATAGCCATGGTTCCTTCCACAATCGGTCGTCCCGCTACATAAATCCGGTTATTTTCATCTTCAAACGATTTTGCAAACTCCAGTATCCGATCGTAAAATTCCGGTGTAAATTCATCGTCCTTCATTCCGGCTACGATCAAACCCGTTGTTTCATCTTCCGAAACAAGCCTTCGATAGGCCATGTCGTTTTGCCTGACTTCTTCACGCAATGCTGCCAGTTCTTCTTCTTCCTCAGGTACATCGCTGTAGAATGACCTTACATCCATTCCATCCTCCGATCCGGTAATGTTGTCGGCCGTGGAAAGCGAAACCACATCGTTGTCGTCAAATTCCTCCATTTCCTGCAACCGACGAGTGATTTCACTTATCTTGCCAAGTGTTCCCGGATTGTATATGCCTTGCTTATTCTCGATGGCTATCAGGATTCCATCCTTTATGTTAAACCACTCCTCTGCCTGATCGCTGAAGATAAAGGCCGGATGATCTGCAGGCATGTATTTGTCGAGGTCGGTTTCCATCCTTGAATTTTTTGACATCGACAAACCAAAAAATAGTGTAGCCCCTGCTATTATTATAACAATACCCCAGGCTTTGATCCGGCTTGCTGTTTTGTTTTTCATGATATGTGTTTGTTAATATTAACTAACTTAAGTTTGAAAAATAAGGAGCCTGGTGTCTGAGAGTTAGTTCGTCAGCGTTCAGGCCCCTATCCGTAAATTGGTTACAATAACCTTGCGCTGCTCATGGGTTTTGGTGCTTTAACTACCAGAATCCGGGCAGTGCTGCCTGAGCTGTTCGACAGGCAGTGGGGGATGTCTTTCGGACTTTCAACCAGGTGATCGGCAGCTACGGTTTTTGTTTCATCTCCAACCCTCACATCGGCATTTCCTTCCAGGATATAAAAGAAGACATCTACCGGGGTAATATGGGGCTTTAGCGATTCTCCGGGCTGAAGCGTAATATGCATTGCCTGAGCTGTTTCATGGTCATAAAGTTTCCGTACATCTACTTTGTGCGGAGTTTCAGTTATTGCAGTTGCTTTAACATCAACAATTTTCATAAACAATTTATTTTTAAGTGATTAGTAATTTAATTGACGAAATCAATGCGCTGCCCTCGCGCACCAGGTCAAACGAGAATCCCGATAATTGCCATTTTTTTACGAACAATCGCAACGAACCCATTATTACCAAAGCCAGATGCTCTGCTGGCAGATCTTTTCTAAGTTCTCCCTTTTGCTGCCCGTTGCGAATCATCGCAACCAGCATTTCCTGATTATGTCCGATTACATCGTTAATCGATCGTATTAATTCGGGCTCATTTTTAAAAATTTCTTCCGAAAAAATTACAGATGCCACTGAAGGCTTCCCTGCTATGTAGCGGAAATGACTGCCAAACAAGCGCTCAATTTTGTCAAGCGTATGGCTGTTTTCGTTCAGCCCGCTCTCGAATATCCGAATCGTGTTAGTCCGGAATACCTCCAGAATGGTGGTGAGTATGTGTATTTTATTTTCATAGTGCCGGTAAATCGCCGGTTCTGTTACACCAATACGTGCAGCCAGATTCTTAATTGTAAGTCCCTGAATCCCTTTTTCGTGAATAAGATCCAGCGCCGCATCGGCAATTTCCCGCTGCCGGTCTGTTTGTGTGCCGCTCATTTCTCTGCTCTTTTCATTTTTGAAACCATTATTCTTTCGGTGAATGGTTACGATGTAATATGAACGATGCAAAGTTAGTAATTGTTCACTAACCAACAATATTTTTAATTATTTTTTTGATTTTATACTTACCGTTTATCACACAAGCCCATAATTATTAATGAGTTTAGCCTGCTTTTCAGGATGGAGGTTCCTAAAAATAGCAAGCTAAAGCGGAAGCAAGAACAGGATTGCCAGAAAATGAAGGATGCTGCCGGAAAGTACGAACAGGTGGAAAATCATATGATACAGGCGCTTGTGCTTTTGCAGATAAAACAAAGCACCCACCGTATAGCTGATACCGCCGGCCAGCAGTAGCCAGAGCGTTATGCCGGGAGTGTAACGGATAACGGGAACAATTACGATTACAATAAGCCAGCCCATTGCTACATACAGCCAGGCCGAAAGCTTACGGTACCGTGCCGTATAAAACCAGCCTTTGAATATAAGTCCGGCAATTGCAAGCGCCCATACCAGCCCGAAAAGCGTCCAGCCAACCCACCCTCTCAGAACCGTTAAGGCCAGAGGAGTATAAGAACCCGCAATAAGAAAGTAAATAGCAATATGATCTACTTTATTCAGCACGTATTTCAACCTGGGCTTTCCTACACCGTGAAATGCTGTGGAGGCTACATACAGCAACAGCATGGTGGAACCGAAAATGCTGAAACTTACTATATGCCATACATTCCCGTAAAGGGAAGCGAATACAGCAAGGAGTGCGATAGCTGCAACTGCAACAAGAATTCCGGCGGCATGAGACCAGGTGTTTGCCAGTTCCTCTTTTTTCTTCAGCTCCTGACTGAATGCCGGTTTGCGCCTGACCTTCCTTGCCTTCCTGTTTTCCACGATTGCAGTCCTCTTTATTTCTTATTAATGCCTTGATAACGCACCACCCTTGCGTATGTTGCCATCAGCTTTAACTTTTCTACTGGGCGCTTCCCAGCCAATATGTGCGGAGTGTATCTTTTTTAGGTAATTTTGCTGTTCGAAAATACACATAAACATATGTCAGAAATATTGAAACTTCAGCCCGAAGAGGTAATGCCCAAAATTCAGGAAGGGGCGCAGTTTATCGATGTTATGGATGAGGAAGGCAACAGCTCGGTTACTTACGACGGTATCGAAGCTACTCAGATTACGCTCCTTCAGCTTCTTGAAAAACTACAGTGGATGGATAAATCGCCTTTTTACATTGCAGGCGGTTTTGACGAAGCCAGCGGTTTCAAGGCTGCCAATCTTTTGCATCATCAGGGCTTTGAAAACGTAGCATACATCGCCGGAGGCATTCAGGCATGGTTTCAGGCCGGCTTTCCAGTGAAGTTCATCGAAAGCAGCTGCTCAACCGACAGCTGCAGTACAGGCAGTTGCGGAACCGGTTACGAAGAGGACGATCTCTACGGAGGAGGCTGCAGCGGTTGCTCCTGCGGTCACTAAGCCAGATGTCCCCGGACTGATCCCAGAAGTTATTCAGATTCCAAGCTCAACCTGGAACACAATAATCCAGTTGTTCTTCCCCGGAACGCTCTGAATGTAGGATTCCTGATTCCGGTAGCCTACAGCTCCCTGCACCTTGGTAAGGTGTTTGCGAATGTACTTATTGACACCCACTGCATAGTAGGTGTCTTTTTTCATTACATCCCTGAGCTCATGATCGGGTTCAATAAACGCATACCTTAAGGCCACCTCCCAGTAATTCGGGAAGCAGTAACTCAACTGAGTGTTGACACCTTGTCCGGTATTTACCATTGCTGTTTGTGACGAATCTAGCGGATTATAAGTGAAAGCCGTTTCACTGGTAATGCGGCTGATGTATTCCGACGAAAATGCCCAACCCCTGTATTTGAAGAGAATATCCGCGAAAGCGCCTTGCAAATCACGGCCTTCATAGAGCTCGGTTCCTATTGTTCCTCTGGTGCGGCGGGCATTTTTGTTTACAGAGTATCCTCCGGCAAGTGCGAGTTTCGGAGTCTTTTCAAACTCCAGATCGCCGGCAGAAAAATCTCCGTCGCGCACAAATTTTCCCAACGGCATCAGTTCAATTCTGCCTGTGTACATCAGCCCGTTGTCCGTCTTCAGCTGATTTCGTCCGTCACCGGTGGATATCGCTCCCTTGATGTTGTAGTGAACGTCTCCGAAATTACTGCTGTAATAGCCGAATAATCCGAAATCCCGGTCAAGGGTGTAGTTGGCATTCACGTGCGAACGATCCCAAAACTGTTGCTGTCCGCTCGAGATAATCCGCTCCCGGTTACCCGGAAGTTTTCCCTGTCCGAATCCAACGTAAAACTTAGGGTTGAAATGATAATAGACCATTGCATCGCGTACTACATTGGGTACGTGACTGTTGTCCCAGTCCTGATCGCCGCGGGAAAACGACAACTGAAGGTAATAGGTAAGTTTTTCGTTCAGTATGTATCCGTCGAAACGCAAGCGCAACCGGCTGACCCTGGCTTCAATGTCTTCAATGGCTAATTCTTCGTTCAGATTGAATAACATCCGGTTTTGCATCCTGAGCCGGATATTGACCCCGAAAATACTATCGGGTGCATTAAATCCCAATCCTTTTCGGAATGAGATCATTGCGCGTTCATCAACCTCGGTCTGAGCGAGGAGAACCGAAATAGTAAGCAGGAAGAAGCTGGTGAACAGAAAGAATCGTTTTATCATCGGAGTTTTTCTTGAAAAAAAATCAGGTAAAAGTAAACATTGCGGTTTATATAACTTAAATCGGATGAAAAGGTTCGTTGCGAAGAGTTTTCATTGCCGGATGATTTTGAAGAAAAAGAGATCCGGCATATCCGCGTTGATTTGCCGGACTTCCATTAAAAGCCTTATAAGCTTTCCGCATTAATTATAGGTTGGCAGGAATGAGTGATTTTTCGAATAATGCATCATCTGACCAGTGTAATCGTCGGGATATTCGACTTTTATATCCACAACAACTCCGTTTTCGGTTACGGGCACAAAAACAGGGTTTATAAACCCGCCATACGGTGCAATATTCAGTTTTTTGAATCGTGCAAGCACTTCGCTGTGCAGCTGCTGATCGACCTGCACTGCGTATTTTTCTATCAGATTCCGGCCGGCTTCGTAATCGCCTTCCGATTTAATTCTTTGCACTTCGGCAAGCATATGTCCGAAAACTTCCCTTAAGGCTTCGTGATCGTTCACCTTTACATAGGTCTTTCCGTCTCTGGTGAATACTTCTATTACATTCCGGTCTTTTCCAAGTTCATAGCTCCATGCTGCAATCAGCTGGCGGCAGCGCATATGCGCCTGTTCAATTGTTTTCCCGGGTTCGATGCGGGTAAGCTGGGTGATGAGTCCGTTGCGGATATAACTGTTATATTCAGCTTTAAACACGCCTTCGTTGTCGTAAAGCCCAAGTTCCATAAGCTTGGGATCGGCAATGTAATAAAGTGCAAACAGGTCAGCGCGGACTTCCTCCAGAGGCGATCCGTAGTTTTTTAACTCATCGCCACGGGTACCCGGAAGCAGTTGCCCTGACCCATGACCAAGGCATTCGTGCAGGTCGGTATGCAGATTGGATGCCAGTGCTCCATACTTTTTTGCAAGCTCAATTTCTTCGGGAGATCCTGCAAATTCTTCAATCATCCCATTGCCGAGGGCCGCCCGGTCGTATGCATAGGTGATGTTTTCGATGGTTACCGATTTGGAACCGTGCTCCTTGCGAATCCAGTCTGCATTTGGCAGATTGATGCCGATGGGAGTGGAAGGGTAGCAGTCGCCACCCAGCTGAGCTGCAGTAATTACTTTTGCCGACACACCTTTTACTACGGTCTTTTTAAATCTTGCTTCCACCGGGGAGTTATCTTCAAACCACTGTGCATTGGCACTGATGGTTTCTGCCCGCCGGGTAGCCTGCAGATCCTTAAAATTCACAACGCTTTCCCAGGTTGCCTTCAATCCCATGGGGTCGCCGTAGTTTTCAATAAAGCCATTCACAAAATCAATGTGTGAGTCAAGATCTTTTACCCAAAGCACATTGTACTCATCCCAGATGCTGAGATCGCCGGTTTCATAGTATTTTACCAGTGACTTGATCACGGCTTTCTGCTGTTCATTCTCCGCTACTTCTGCCGCCTTGTCAAGCCAATATATAATCTGCTTAATGGCTTGGCCGTATAACCCGCCAAGTTTGTACACCTCTTCCGATATAACTCCGTTTTTCTTAACCAGCTTGCTGTTGAGACCAAAAGAGACAAGGGTGTCGCTTCCATTTTTTATTGCATTGCTCTTCAATGCAGTATAATAGGTTTCCGCTTCTTTTTCGGTTACTCCATCGTAAAAATTGCAGGCCGAACTCAGAAGCAGATCTTTGCCGGCTTCCTGGCTAACCGCTTTGGGAGCGATCGCCGGATCAAAGATTACCGGGATAATATCTGCTATAAATCCTTCAAGGTCCTGACCATCGCGAACCGGGAAGTTTCCCTGGTTGGTTTCACGGATCAGCGAGATAAAGTACTCCGGACTGACTTCCGGAAAAAATTTATCTTTGGAGTAATGGTGATGAATGCCGTTACTGAACCACACTCGCTTGGTGTAGATCATGAAGTTTTTGAAATCTTCGCTTTCGCGGTTTCCGGGGTAATGTTCGGCAATGGTTTCAAGGGTGCGGCGAATGGCCAGATTATACTTGTAGTTCTGGTCAAAAAGTATGTCGCGCCCGGCCAGAGCTGCCTGACTCAGATAATACACCAGCTCTTTCTGCTGAAGAGTGAGTTCATCAAATCCGGGAACCCGATAGCGCATGATTTTCAGGTCGGCGAACTGTTCAAGCAGGAATTGAAAATCCTGTTCGCTTTCTTTTTTCGGGCTCTGGTTACAGGCCGTTAATACAAGGCTCATGGTAATTGCAATTAGTAGTACAAGCTTTTTCATAAACAGGGTATAAATGAAATGGTTAATCTCATGCATGGATATTTTTAATGATACCGTTTTCAAAAACCGGAATTGCCTTCGAAACGCCGATTTTCACCGTATAGTCCGGAAGCGGGTCAACGCCCAGCCCCAGAAGGCGCTGGTAATGACTGGTATTTATCAGAGCATCCTTAAGGTTATGCTTGTGGTGGTTCCACAAGCCGGCAGCCAGGGCAGTTTCATCTCCGGTTACTGTCCATGTTCCGCACTCCAAAAGCAACTCAGCCAGAGCGCCTGCACAAAGGGTGTCTTCAGTGCTGAAGAGGTTCTTCCATCCGGAACAGAGTATAACGATGTTTTCATTCCGGCTGTTGAGCCATTCCGACAAAGCCGGCAGGTTTGAAAATGCTGCGGCAGCTACCGGTCCGTTTTTGGCAGCCATCGTCATAGCACCACTTCCGTTGGTGGTTGAATACACGAGTGTTTTACCCCTGATGTCCGGTGTGCGGAAGTCGGCTGCAGAGTTGCCGTAATCGGCAAAAGGCAGTTTAAGCCCTTCGCGTTCGGCTGCAACCGGATACCCCTTTTCACGCAGTTGTTCCGCTTCACTTAGTGTGGCTACGGGTACAACTGCCGATACTCCATTGTCGAACGCTGCTATCAGAGAAGTGGTGAAACGCAGAATATCAATAACAACGGTGATGTGCTGTCCACTCAGATTCCGGTAAGGGTAAAGCGCCGGGCTGAGGCAAATTTCAAGGATTCCTGCCATAGATAGTGTTGCTTAATAAAAAGACCCGCAAACCGTTACAGCATGCGGGTCTTTGTAAGGTGTAATGTTTAACCCTTATAGAAAGGCAGTTTGACCACTTTTGCTTTTAGCGATTTATCGCGGATGCTGATGAAGATTTCTGTTTCGGTTTTAGCAAAGGCAGTGGGTACATAACCCATACCTATTGCTATTTTCAGCGAAGGAGCCTGTGTGCCGGAGGTAACTTCTCCTATGGTATTTCCTTCGGCATCAAGTATGGTGTAGTGCTGACGGGGTATACCTTTGTCGATCATTTCGAAGCCGACCAGTTTTTTTGTCACGCCTTCGGTTTTTTGTTTCAGAAGGGCTGCCTTATTGATGAAGTCCTTATCGTCGGTGAATTTAGTGATCCATCCAAGCCCGGCTTCAAGGGGTGAGGTAGTGTCGTTGATATCGTTTCCGTAAAGGCAGAATCCCATCTCGAGTCTCAGGGTGTCGCGCGCTCCCAGTCCGATGGGCTTAATACCGAATTCGGCTCCGGCTTCAAATACGGCATCCCATATTTTTCCGGCATCTTTATTAGCGAAGTAAATTTCACATCCGCCCGAACCGGTATAACCCGTAGTTGAAAGAATAACATCTTTAACTCCGGCAAATTCCACCTTTTTAAAGGTATAGTATTCCATGTCGGTAACAGGGGTGGAGGTAAGTTTCTGCATGGCTTTCAGCGCAAGCGGCCCCTGAATCGCAAGCTGGGATATCTCATCCGAAGCATTGTAAAGGGTAGCGCCCATGGTATTCTGACTGGTACACCATGCCCAGTCTTTGTCGATGTTGGCAGCGTTTACAACAAGCAGATAGGTTTCTGCATCCACCCGGTAGACCAGCAGGTCGTCAACTATTCCGCCTTTGTCGTTGGGAAAGCAGCTGTACTGTACCTTTCCATCGGCCAGTTTTGAAGCATCGTTTGAAGTAACCCGCTGAACAAAATCGAGGGCTTTTGGACCTTTAACCCAAAACTCGCCCATGTGCGAAACATCAAAAACGCCGACGCCTTTACGCACCGTTTCATGCTCTGCGTTCAATCCTTCGTACTGAACGGGCATGTAAAAACCGGCAAACTCTACCATCTTGGCTCCCAGCGCTTCGTGCCGGGTTGTAAATGCAGTATGTTTCATAACGACTATGATTTGATTGATGAGGCAAACCTACGGGATTTTTTCGACATGAAACTTAATTGCAGGGAGTAAATTTTTATAAGCCTATGTACCCGCTTAATGGATATTGCTGACGCAATCGGTTAACGCATCTTCTACTCTTCCGAATGGAGTGCGCGCTCAGAGACATGCCAATCTTTGGTACATTGGGGCGTTAAGCAGGCTTAATAGTTTAAAACACATCAAATTCAGAATGTTAAACTTAATGGAAGTCAGATTGTTATATAAATTATTGTCGCACTGTTTGATTTTAAAGAATTATTGTATCTTTGTTGCTTCAAAGTAATTCAACCCAACTCTCTTTTTTCTTTTCTTTCCATTCTTTTAATCAAGGCGGTCAGTATTAGGATCTTTCCGGAGAGTTGTCACATTCACAATCTTTTTATTCCCGGTCATTTCACGATCAACACAATCATTAATTATTTATGTACGATATTATTGAGCTTAACAGCAAATCAATCGATGAGCTGAAAGACATTGCCAGGGGGCTGAGTGTTCCCCGCATCGACTCTATGGGCAAGCAGGATCTGGTTTATCAGATACTGGACTATCAGGCACTTAATCCTTCCAAAGAAATGTTGGAGAAGGAAAAGGAAGCCAGGGAAAACAACCGCCACAAGCGTCAGCGTCTTCCAGACGAACGTTCCATAAAGGGTAAACCGCAGTTTCAGAAGGGCGGACGAACCCCTGTAGCTTCATCCGATCCCAGTATAGCACCATCTGCCGGTAACGGCAACGCCGAAAAAGTCAGTCCGCGTAAGCCTGAAGAGGTAAAAGCAGCAGCTCCTGCCAGCGAAGCCCCGGCAAGCCAGAATAAACCTGAGTCCAAACCTGCAACGTCCAGAGAGGAAAAACAGGAACCTGCAAAACGCAAACGCGGCAGACCTAAAAGAGATGATTCCGCAAAGGCTCCCAAGCCCGTGCTGGTTTCGGAATCCAAATCCGATCACATCGATAAGGAAGCTCTCGAACTTAGTAATGCTCCCATCCTTGAGGATGAACCCGAAGTACCGGTTGTTCCGGAAGAAACGGTCATTGCCGCTCCTCCTGTCCCCGAAGTCAGGGTAGAAGAACCAATGATTCTGCCTCCGCCGCCTCCCCCTCTTGAACGCATTCCCGAACCAGAACCCGCACGTCCAGCAGGCGACCGATACGGACGTGACTTTAATCCCAGACAGCAGCAGCAACGCTATCCAGAACGCCGCCGTGAAGAATATACCTGGGAATTCGATGGTTTTATTTCAACCGACGGAGTACTCGAAATTATGCCCGACGGTTACGGCTTCCTGCGCTCTTCCGATTATTTCTACCTCAACTCTCCCGACGATGTGTACGTTTCACAGTCCCAGATCAAACTTTTTGGACTTAAAACCGGAGACACCGTCAGAGGAACTATCCGTCCGCCTAAAGACGGAGAAAAATATTTCCCACTCATCAAGGTTGAACTGATCAATGGCAGGACTCCCGACGAGGTGCGCGACCGTATTCCGTTCGACTACCTTACCCCGCTGTTTCCTGAAAAGAAATTTAAACTCACAGGCCACCCGGGATCCAGCATGTCTACCCGCATTATCGATCTTTTCGCCCCTATTGGCAAAGGACAACGCGGACTTATTGTTGCTCAGCCCAAAACCGGTAAAACGGTTCTTCTGAAAGAGATTGCCAACGCCATCGCTGCCAACCACCCCGAAGCTTACCTTATTGTGCTTCTGATCGATGAACGTCCCGAGGAAGTTACCGATATGGCACGCAGCGTAAATGCAGAGGTAATTGCTTCAACGTTTGACGAACCGGCCGACAGGCATGTAAAAATCGCCAATATCGTTCTGGAAAAAGCCAAGCGTATGACCGAATGCGGTCACGATGTGGTTATTCTGCTCGACTCCATCACCCGTTTGGCCCGCGCTTACAATACCGTTTCCCCGGCATCCGGAAAAGTGCTCTCAGGTGGAGTGGAGGCTAATGCCCTTCAAAAACCAAAACGCTTCTTCGGTGCTGCCCGTCAGATCGAAAACGGAGGGTCACTCACCATCATCGCCACAGCCCTTATAGATACCGGCTCCAAAATGGATGAAGTGATCTTCGAAGAGTTTAAAGGAACCGGCAATATGGAGCTACAGCTCGATCGCAAACTTTCAAATAAACGGATTTATCCGGCAATCGATATCGTTGCATCAAGTACACGCCGCGAAGATCTGCTGCTCGATAAAGAAACTCTCCAGCGCATCTGGATCCTTCGTAACCATCTGGCCGATATGAATCCGCTGGAGGCAATGGAGTTCCTGAAAGAGAAAATGAAATATACCCAAACCAACGAGGAATTCCTGATATCCATGAACGGATAAATCCAGGATATAATCCTCCGGATGATAAATAGCGGCGGAGTACCTGTTCAAGGTTCTCCGCCGCTTCTTATTGTATACTACTGGTTTAACGTAATGGTTTATTATTCTGACAAGTTTATTTTCCCAAGTTGAATAAAGTTACCTGTATCGATGCTGTTACATTTAGCATTGTAATAGTGCGTTTATCGGTGCGTATGCCCGATTGTGTCACAAAATCGAAAGCTGCGACAGAATGAATTATTTGCCCTGAAAGTCCGATGCGGTAGCAACCCGTAGGAGACGCAAAAATCCCGGCTCCCATCATTCCGGCGAAGCTTACATCGAGTGAAGAGGAAATTTCATACGGGTTATTGCTGCCCAGCATTTCATACTTCGGCCAGTAGTATTGATAAGGTGTTGCTGAAAAAATAGCTCCGGCACCAGCTCTATATTCCATCTCCAGAATTCTTCCGGGCTTATGGGAGATGACCGCCCCGGCCAGCAGATGCGCCACCCGGAAAGCTTCGCTGCGTATATACACATCAGCCAGAAACGGATCGGCTTTTACTTTCTCAGAACCCAGAGCACCCACATCAACAGGATTAAGCTGGATACCGGCCTGGGCAAATGCACCCCAAATGGTTTCGGTTTGTATCGCAACTTCGCCCGAAACGCTTAATCCGGGCAAGGTGAAGCTCCCGCCATCAAGGTTTTTTCCTGCAAAGGCTCCCAGCGGAAGGCTGACACCCGATTGTATGGTAAAATTGAGTGGTAAAGACTGAGATACAGCTAAAAGAGGCAACAAAAATACGGTAAGCAGGTATAAAACAGGTTTCATGGAATTCTTGTCTTGATTTTAAGTACAAAACTAATTCAATCCGGTAAATCTTATCATCCTTGATTCAGCAATGCTTTTTACCGGCACAAAATTCGAAAATATAGAAAAAAAAGAACCGTTGCTGTGTGAATGCAACGGTTCCGGTGTAACCTTTTAAAGCTCTTATACTGTTTAGATCGCGTTCTGGCCTAGTGCAGTCAAAGAGTTCTGCAGAAGAGCCATAGTATATTTGTAGTTGTGAATACCAAGGCTGTAATCCCTCAGGCAGAGCTGGAAGTTGATGATGGCTCCCATCTGTGCATTGGTGAGGGTAAGCTTCGGCAGCGTCAGATTGTAATCCTTCTGTGCCTGGCTCCATGAATTCGATGGGCTGGGATTCTGGAATACTCCTCCGGGATTGGTGTCCGGTCCGCTGGGATTGTTGATCGGATCGTAAATATTAAGGTATCCGTCGTAACGGTTGGTGGTATTGTTGTACCACAGATTATGATCGCGATCGGGATTTCTGTTCATGATGTCAACGCCATTGATTGCGAGGGCAGCACCCAGGGCATCCAGTTTGGCTTTTACGTTTGCACGCGGGGTATTCCACAGGAAGTCAGAGCTTGCTGAAGCGTTGCTGTGGCAACCGTCTGCGTTACAACCGTTAAAGTTAGAAACTGCAGAGAAAGTGTGACCACCGGCGCGACCCTGCATGGGTGCCATGTGGCAGTCCTGGCAGGAAGCGATGTTGGTATGTACAGAATTCTCATAGGCAACGCCGGGAAATTCAACACCGCCAACACCAGCATAAATTGCACCAACCGAACCGTAATGAACGTGAGTTCTGTATGCAGGTCTCAGTTTGTTGCCTGAAGCGGCAGCATCGTAAAACACTGCACCCGGATTTGAAGCCAAAGCATTGTAGTCGAGCACATTGCCGTCGCCTGCAGATGCAGTAAGAGGCCTTGGCTGGTGACATTTTACGCAAAGGTTACTGCGTCCGCCGTCAGCTTTTATGTCGATGGTTTTAGCACCACCCCACATGGACATGGGTACCGGAGCTACCGTAGTAAGCGCCAGGTCGTCGGGACCATAGGTTGCGTGAATGCTGCTGTGACAGGTAGAACAGGTGATTTCACCGTAAGTTACGGACGCCGGAACTACGTAATCATTTACATACCTGTTGGTTGTGGTGTTGAGTGAAAAAGTTGCAGGAGTGCCGAACTGGCAAACATACTTGAATGCTTCCGAAACATGGCAGGGTCCACAGGTGGTGTTGCCAGCCTCTTCAAAAGCTGCACCTCCCCACGAATGCTTGGAAAGCTGGAATTGTGTTGCGGCAATTTCAATGCCGTCGGGACTGTGACAGGTAATACAACTGGCTGTGCCATCGGCACCATCGGCGCCATCTTGACCGTCTTTACCGGCCGGGCCTTCTTTGGTACATCCGCTCATGAGCAGGTTTCCCAACACAAAGAATACCAGTGTTGTAAGTGTTACTAACGTGAGTTGTCTTTTCATGTGTGTGTTGTTTAACAGTTTAGGAATTGTTGGAGCTTTCGGTTACTTTCTTTGTTTCTTCTGTAGAATTAATTTCGTTTTCTTCCTCAACTTCGTGATATCCGGTAATCATACTTTTCATATTGGCAGTCAGAGAATGCCCAACCGTTATAAAGTAAAGATGGATTACCAGAAATATCGATATAAGAAAGCCGGCAGCAACATGAAATAAGCTTGTAAGCATGATGCCACTGTAGCCAAAAACGTTCAAGATGATAGTTTCAGGGTATAGCAAAGCCCAGCCGGTGATAAACGTGAATGGGGTAATGGCGTGCATTATCACGTTGTAGGTTATCTGCTGAATCGGGTTGAACTTCCTTGTTTCGTTTACCGGGAACGGATGCGGGTCTCCCTTGAAAATGCCAAACATATAATACTTCGCCTGCTGGAAGAAAGCTTTGAAAAAGCCCTGCTTCATAACGTAGTGCCTTCCGATTGAGGTAAACAGTACGCCAAGGAAGAAATAGAAGTAAGACAGCGTCAGCATTATTCCGGCTATGTTGTGCAGACTAACGGCTATATCGAATCGAATAAGCGGATAGCTGGGATTTGAATACTGCATGCTGATTCCCGTGGCTATGAGAATAATCATGAGCAACGCGTTAACGTGGTGCCAGATTCGGAGCCACAGTGGGTATAAGTAAATCTTTTTAGTTGCCATGTCTCTTGTGCCTGTGGATATACCTTAATGTTGCGTGAATTGCAATTCCGATTAAAACCATTATGAAGATTACAATGCTGGCGATGTTCAGGTAATAGTTCCTGTTCGCACCGATTACATAAGCTTCATTCATGATTACACCATTGTAGAAACCAAGACTGTTTCGCTTTTCTACCGCCTGATGCTTGTAGAGCGATGCCATCAGAATGGAGTTGGTGGAGTGGCATTCCACACAATTGCGTACCGACTGATCGGCGGGAAGTACAAAGTGTGCTACCAGAATGCTGTCGTTATTGGCGGCATGGCAGTCAATACACCTTACTTTCCGGAAATGCAGACTCTGGTTCGGAAGCCATTCATGACTCTTGATAAGATCAGGCAGCTCTTTCTCGATCAGAACTGCGTAGTTGTCGATGTTGCCGTGACAGTTCAGACAAGCTGCATTGTTCATGGCAACCCTGTTTACAAGCTGACCCGGCTGTTTGTCCGATAGCTTGTAGGTGTGCGGATTATGGCAGCTCCAGCATGTAAATTCCTCGCCGAGTTCCGTTGCGTGAATGCTCTTCAGATACTCTTCTTCGATGGTTTCGAAGTGGAACGACGCATACATCTCATCTCCGCCATGGCAATCCATGCATGCGTACTGCAACTCGAACTTTGTGTTGATCGGATGCGGATGAATGGTGTAGTCAGCGGAGTGGCAATCGGTACATTTAAATGTGCCGTGTGTGGCATTGCTGTAAGCTAAAGGGTCAATATACAGGTCGCTGTGCATTTTCAGGGTTGCGACATCCCCTGTTACGGTATCGGTCAGCTGATATTTATAAGAACCGTGACACGAAAGACAGTGTCGTGTTTCTTCGTCAGCAATCGCAACTTCCTGTTCTGAGGCGGTCGACAGGAAAATGGTAAACAACAGGGGTATAAACCCTACAATAAATATTAATCTTCCGCCCCGCCTGTTTCTGAACCAGTCTCTCATTATTTAAGTACCTTTTAGTTACGTGAAGCTCTGTATGCTAATACGTTAAGAACAACTGCGGTTCCGGAAACTCTGGGACCGCAGTTGCCGGAAGATTTATTTCTTCATTGTGCGGATGTAGTATACTACAGCCCAGCGGTCAGCCTCATCCGTGATTTTCTTTTCGAAATTGGGCATATCGCCGCGTCCGACAAACGACTGATAGTAGATTTCGCCATCGGCCTGATCCTGGAAAGCCTTTGAGGAGAAATCTCCGCAATCGGTCTTCAGATTCTTGGCTTTGGGGCCATCGCCCAGTCCTTTGGTGCCGTGGCATGATCTGCAGTGCTGGTTGTAGAGCTCTTTTCCGGTAGTGTTGATCGAAGGATCGCCGGCTTTTATCGTACTCTTCATACTCTTGTATTTTGCAGGGATAACCCAGGGCTCACCCTCTTTCTGTGTCATGGCCATATTGATGGTTGCGAATGCCAGTGCGGCAATCAGAAGTGACAGAAGTTTTACTGTGTTTTTCATTGTAATCGGATTTTAGGTTATTAAAATTAGTCGTCAATTAATTAAAAGCATTTAGAAACTCCAGAGTCTGGTGACATTAAGACCGAGGATAATGTTCCCTTTAAAAAATTCATTTTGATTGTACAAAATGTTTTCCTGAGGAAGTATGCCTTGCGATGTTCCGGCGTAAATGTGGAATGCATGCGTGCTTGTTGCTACCTCCAGTCCTATGCAAATGTTTGCTTTCGGATGGTTGATGGTTTCATTAGTCTCTTTCGTAAATTCTGAAATTCCCTGAATCCGGAAGGGAAAATCCCCGGAGATGATAAGCGAACTCTGGGGGGAGAATTTATATCTTCCGGCAACCGTAATTGCAATGCGGTCGTGGTCTACCAGAGTGTCGGTCGAATTGTAATGGGTGAACGAAGGAGCTGCCATCAGCGAAAGTTTGCTGTTGAACCGGCGGGCAACGATGACCTGTGTAAAGTACGACATACGGTTCGAAAACTTGTAGTTGACGCCAAACTTCGAGTCCGGACTTCCATCGATTCCAATAACTTCATAAACTGAAACCGTTACCGGGATACTGTTGGAACGGGTCTGTTGCACAATGTTGTATTTGGCCTGAATATCGGTCATCTTATTAAATTTGGTTGTACCAACACCAACAACCAGATTGTCGAGGATGCTGTAATTCAATCCCAGCCTGATGTTGGAGGGGGCCCAGATGCCGTATAAATCGGTAATTCCGTTTTCAATTGATCCAAACCGGTGCTGTATTACCATCTCCAGTGTATTGGCTGCAGGAATAGTAGTAGTGGCATTATCAAAAAGCAGACCACTCTCAAAGGCAGGACGCTCCGGGCGCTCTTTCGGTTTTTCTTCAACCGCTTCATCCTGCGCAAAAACTAACGGCTGTGCCAGTAATACCGCCGACAGGAGTAAAATGCTGTATCTGTATATTTTTTTCATGGGATTGCAGGTCTTTCCGTTTAACATTAGTTATTTATTGCTCCCTGTTGAATCCAGGCCAGGATAAGCTTTGCCTGCTGTGCAGTTGAATAATTTTTCATGCTGCCTGTAGTCATGCTGGTGTACAGCACACTGGCAGAAGGGTTGGCCGGGTCGATCATGCCAAGCTGGTTAAGGCTGGCAAATGCTCCGGCTGCACTCAAATCGGGAGGAATGGCTCCGGCAGCATGACATCCCGAGAAATTGCAGCTGGCATTAAATATAGGTATGATGTCTCCTGCAAAACTTACTTCTGTAGTCACCGGTGTGCGGTCAGGCTCTACAAAATCGTATTCGCAGCTCTGCACCAGGATTGCAGATGTTGGTATCAGTAACCACACAATCAGGGAAATAAGGGTTTTTCTTTTCATCATTAGTATAGCTTTAACTTGATGAATCAAAGAAAGTACTTATCTAACTATGAATTACTCGCCAAATAGTGATATATTTGCATACGAAAAGAGGATTTTGTCCTGCTTTTACATGATTTATATCATCAAATAGCTTGACAAATAATAATTTATTATCTTAGCATTACCGGAAACCTGGAATTACCAAAATTCTTATAAGGAGTTTATGGCCAATACAATTGAATCGCATTGCCTGCATTGTATGCAGCGTTCAGATATATTTACGAAATTGGCGGAAGGAGAACTTGCTCAGGTAAACGCGTGCCGTGTCAGCATTCGTTACCATGCTGGAGAGGTTGTCTTTAAGCAGGGTTCACCATGCCATGATTTTGTTTGCATTACCAGCGGTATGCTTAAGCTGTACCGTGAAGATGAAAACGATAAGCGAATCATCATAGGTTTTGCAAAACCCGTCGATTACATTTTCGTCCCGGGAGCTTTCACCGATAAACGCCATCATTTCTCAGCCATCGCCTGCGAGGAAACCACGGCTTGCCTTGTTGGAATTGAAGTATTCGAAAAACTGCTGAGAGATAATCATGATTTTGCAGCTGCTTTCATGGCAAAAATTAGTGAACAGTCCATCCGGTTTATCGAACAAATGTCTAGCCTTGTGCAGAAGCAGATGCCGGGTCGTATGGCCGATGTTCTGATTGAGCTTTCAAAAGGCGTTTATAACTCCAATCCTTTTGTTTCTTCTCTTTCACGGCAGGATCTTGCCGACATGTCGGGTATGACGAAAGAAAGTGCTATCCGGATTCTGAAAACTTTCCGCGACGATGAACTTATCCGCACCGAAGGCGATACGATCGAAATTCTGAATTATCCCATGCTCGAACGCATCAGCAGAAACGGCTGAGCCCGACCCGCCGGAAGCATATTATCATTGATAAGAGCGGATTGTTTTAATACGAAAAAAGGTTCACATTACTTGTTCCACCGGGGTGTATAGTAAACGTATTTTCGATGGAATACATTGACCGCTCCGCATTTTTCGAACGGTACACAACCCGGTAGTTTCCGGGTTGCAGCACCAGCGTTTCCTGCAAAACGTTCTCACGCAGATCGTATATCCATTCCACCCCATTGTTGCGTTCAATGTACAAGCTTCCGAATCCGTTCACACTTTTGCGAATTACGACGATGCCGGGCAGGGGAATGTCGATGGTCGTCGTTTTTCCCTGCCTGATCTTAACATCGGTCATATAAATCCTTGGTAAAGTCAGGATCTCAAGATCGTAGCTGCCGCAAAGGTATTTTTTTGTATCTCCGAAATTCTGAACGTTAAGAGTTTTATAATCTCCATGTTCCTTAACAATGGCAAACAGATTCTTTACAATCCGTTCGTTTGTTCCCATCCGTAAGTCCAGATACCCCTGAGGTGCGCTTAATGAAGCGGTAAGATGACTTCCCGGACTCAGCGTGATGCTGTCGAGCCTTACCGGAGGAATGGTGTGAACCACGAGATCATAAGTAATCAGCGGGTCAAGAATTAATGTATCGGGCAATCCCCTGTGATTTAGGGTGTGGATGAAATTGTATTTCATCTTGCCCGAAGCACGGTCGTAGAAGGTCATGTTAACATTTGATTCTGAAGGCCGGTTGTTTATGTCGAGCAGGTTTACCTGCATGCTGGTTGAATTCAGTGCCTGAACAATTACGGTGTTCAAAGCCTTCTGGAACGCGGTTTCGCTGGATGCATCAAAATACGTTCCCACGCAATTAAAAACATCCCTGAAGTCCTTGCCTATGCCAATGATAAAAGGCTTAAGCGCTATGCCGTGCTTCTGCAGTTCTGCCGACGCAGCACAGGGGTCGCCTCCGCATTCCTCTATCCCGTCGGTTATTAATATGATGATATTTCTGCAATTGCTGCAGGGAGGAAAGTCGTTTACCACCTGTTGCAAGGAATACGCAATGGGAGTGGTACCCCTTGGGGTGAGACTCAGAATTTTTGCTTTAATACTGGAAATGTTGCCAGGAGCAAACGGAACCTCCAGGCGGGTGTCGTAACAGTCGGGAGGGGGGTAGTTTTTCTGATGACCATAAACCCTGAGCGCGATCTCCAGGTTCTGAAAGGTCGCCAGACTGTCAAGAAGATTAACCATCAGCTTTTTGGCAATGTTGATCTTCATGTCGCTCTGCCACCTGGCATACATACTCTGCGAGGCGTCAAAAACAAAAAGTATCCTGCTTAAGGGTTCTTCCTTCCCGGATCTGGCCGGATTCTGTCCGCTTATAATGATAGGCAGAAACAATAACAGGAATAGCAGTCTTTTGTACATTTTCCTTTGTGGAGGTTGCCTTCTGATGATTCCGGAAAAAAACATTGGGTTTGATATGCAGTTTTCCCTTATTTCCGGTACCTGCGAAAATAATCCTTTTTCAACTCCATTTCGTTATATCCGAAAAAAATGAACAATATTTTCTTTCAAACAGCGTATTTTTGAAGCGTGAAGGATGCCTTCCGGTTCATATAAAATCCTGAAAATTATATTACCTGCATGAAAAATATTCGTCCGATTCTGCTTTTTCTCTTTTTAGCAATTATTTTTCAGTCTGCCATAAATGCTCAGGGCCGGCAAAGGCCTGAACCCGGTGCTGATGCCTGGGTGGACTCGGTTTTTTTGTCCCTTACCCCCAATGAGCGCATTGCCCAGCTGATAATGATCCGGGCCTATTCCAACCGCGACGAGACATATTACAGCGAACTCACCCGCCTCGTTCGCGAGCTCAACCTGGGAGGTGTATGCTTCTTTCAGGGTGGTCCGGTACGACAGGCCATTGTTACCAACCGCTTGCAGGCAGCCGTTAAAACTCCGCTGCTGGTTGCGCTGGATGCAGAATGGGGGCCTGCCATGCGGCTCGACAGTATCGTAAGCTTTCCCAAGCAAATGACCCTCGGTGCTCTCCGCGACCATCAGCATATCTATCGCATGGGTCGCGAGATAGCACTGCAGCTCAAACGAATAGGAGTTCACGTGAATTTTGCACCCGTTGCCGATGTCAATAACAACCCGCTGAATCCCGTTATCAATGCCCGTTCGTTCGGCGAAAACAGGCTTGAAGTGGCCGAACGCTCCTACTGGTATATGAAAGGAATGCAGGATGAAGGGCTGATCGCGGTGGCCAAACACTTTCCCGGGCACGGGGATACCGGCAACGATTCGCATTATACCCTTCCGGTAATCCAAAAGCCATGGCATGAAATCGATTCCCTCGAACTGTTCCCGTTTCGATACCTGGTGGATCGCGGACTTAAAGGCATGATGATTGCACACCTGCGCATTCCGGCCATCGATACTGCCGCGCGTTCCATTTCTTCACTCTCAAAGCCGGTAATCACTGGATTGCTGCGCGAACAAATGGGTTTCAATGGAATGGTGATTACCGACGGGATGGATATGAAAGGACTTACCGATTTTGCCGATCCCCGTTTAGCTGAAGTACTGGCGCTTGATGCCGGAAACGATATTCTGCTCCTTCCCGCCGATGTGCGCAAAGCCATTCAGAATATTCGTCAGGCAATAAGCAATGGTGTAATTTCCTATAAACTGATAGATGAGAAATGCCGCAGGGTACTCCAATGGAAATACGAATCGGGCTTATGGAACAATCAGCCCATCCCGCTCGACGGTCTCAATGCATCTCTGAACACGGAAACCGCCATGCTGGTAAACATTGCTGCGAATGCCGCTTCAATAACCCTGGTGCATGACCCCGGAGCAATAGTACCTCTCGCAGGACTCGATACACTCAGGATTGCCACACTCGCCATTGGTGACTTCAGCGTTGCTCCCTTTCAGCAACGGGCTGCCGATTATGCTCCCGTAACACATTTTTTTCTGAGCAAAGATCCCGGTCTGGCTGAAAGAGCAGCACTGATGGAACAACTGGAGCCTTATAATCTGGTTATTGCCGGCTTTGTAAAAACCAGCGATCTGCCCCAAAAGAATTTCGGCATCAGCGCCCGTGCCGCTCACTTCGTTGACTCGTTGGCTCTGGTTAAACAAACCATTCTGACCTTATATGCCAGCCCCTACAGCCTGGCTTCCTTCCGGAATGCTTCCGCTCTTACTTCCATACTTGTCGCCTACCAGGATAACGATCTGATGCAGGATCTGTCGGTTCAGGCACTGTTCGGAGCGCTTCCCGTGAATGGTACATTGCCCGTTGCCGGCAGTGAGCAATGGCCTGCCGGCACCGGCCTCATTCGCGAACAGGTGACCCGCCTCGCCTTCACACTGCCCGCCGGTGCCGGTATGTCGTCGGATAAACTGGCTGTGGTCGACAGTCTGGTGCTGTCCGGTATACGCGAAAAGGCTTTTCCCGGAGCCCAGGTAGTAGTGGTAAGGAAAAATAAGGTAGTCTACCGAAAATCTTTCGGTACACAGGATTATGAAAATTCGCAGCCGGTAAAGAACAACGACCTTTACGACCTTGCATCCCTGACCAAGGTACTTGCGACAACTCTGGTGGCAATGAAAATGACGGGTGATGGCGACATAAATCCTTCACGCCGGCTAAGCAGGTATTTTCCGGCAATGGCTCATAAGGCAACGGCCAACGTCACCATTCGTGATCTTATGGCACATCAGGCAGGATTTATCGCATACATCCCTTTCTGGAAAGAGATGATGGATAAGGGAGAGCCTTCAGGGGAGCTGTTCGGAAAACACTACAGTATCAATTATCCGCATCGCGTTGCCGATGGGATGTACCTGCGCGCAGATGTGCCGGACAGGATCATTGATTCCATCATAAAGGCTCCTATCCGGGCAAAAGCCGGGTACCTCTACAGCGATCTGGGTTTTATTTTGCTGGAAAAGGCTTTTGAAGAAATTGCCCAACAGCCATTTATAAGTCTTGCCGACAGAAACTTTTACAATCCTTTGGGACTTAGAACCATGGGTTTTAATCCGAGAGACCGGTTCAGCATCAGCCGGATTGCTCCGACCGAAAACGACACCCTGTTCCGGAAACAACTGGTAATAGGGGATGTACACGATCAAACGGCTGCACTACTGGGTGGTGTTGCCGGTCATGCCGGACTCTTCTCCGATGCACTGGATGTGGCGGTTGTTATGCAGATGCTGCTCAACGGTGGAAGCTATGGTGGCGATACTTTGCTTCAGGCAGATGTGATTGCCGAATATACAGCCGTTCAGTTTCCGGGAAGCAAAAACAGGAGAGGAGCAGGGTTTGATAAGCCTGCAGAGCCCGGACAGGCTTCACCGGCCTGCGAATCGGCTTCTCCATCCAGTTTCGGACATTCCGGATTTACGGGTACTTTTGTTTGGGCCGATCCTGAAAAGGAACTTGTGTACGTGTTTCTCAGCAATCGTGTTCACCCCGCTGCTTCGAACAATACACTGACAAAGCTTAGTGTGAGGACACGAATACAGGAAGCAATTTATCGGGCGATAACCGAATAGGAAAAAAACCTCCGGCAGAGCGTTGAACACCGCAACGCTTTCTTTGTTATACAAGCCGAATCATTCATCCATAAAAAGAAATAAAATGGCATCCATCACTTTAAAAGGAAACACCATTAATACCATGGGAAACCTGCCTGCAATTGGCAGTAAAGCCCCGGATTTCACACTCGTGGGATCGGATCTGAGTCCGGTTACTCTCAGGGAGTTTAAAGGTAAAAAAGTAGTTCTCAACATTTTTCCCAGTCTCGATACGGCTGTTTGTGCCGCATCCGTTAGGCAGTTTAATGCCGCAGCCGGTAAGCTCAGCAATACCGTTGTGGTTTGTGTGTCAAAAGATCTTCCTTTTGCACACGGTCGCTTCTGTTCAACGGAAGGATTGAACAATGTGGTAACCGCTTCCGATTTTCGCGACGCCTCGTTTGGGAAAGAATACGGAGTAACACTTGCCGATGGTCCACTGGCCGGGCTGCATTCGCGTGCAGTGGTGGTGATCGACGAAGAAGGAACGGTTAAATACACAGAACAGGTTCCCGAAATCGTTCAGGAGCCCGATTATGAAGCAGCACTGAAAGCTGTTTAAGGAATCTCACATTTCGAATGCAAAAGGGCACGAAGACAGCTTCAATTTAATTAACGGTAATTAAATTGTCTGACGACTTCGTGCCTTTTGTGTTTACTTATTTTAAGTATTTATTAACAATAAGCTGCACAAAATGCAGCCTTCGTGACTGTGGTACAATTTGATCGGACCCTAGGCGGGGATGAGTTATTTATTTTACCCCCGTATTTACAAATAATTGTATATTTGCACGCTCTTGCGGATGTGGCGTAATTGGTAGCCGCGCCAGACTTAGGATCTGGTGCCGAGAGGCGTGGGGGTTCGAGTCCCTTCATCCGCAC
>Ga0228536_1001166_pt1 | contig 29178 bp, 24 predicted proteins | sample SJ1Smetagenome_FD_168611 | JGI IMG/M metagenome (GOLD analysis project Ga0228536, IMG submission 168611) | Enriched culture of PCE-dechlorinating microbial communities from Ithaca, New York, USA - SJ1.S | ecosystem: Engineered > Modeled > Simulated communities (microbial... > Unclassified...
TCAGGCGTTAAGATTTACAAAAACACCGACGTCTTCCCGAGCTGTATTCAGGTTGCTCATTTCTCTGTTCTGTACATCTAGAATAGCACTTTTTGTGCATCTTGGCTGCCCTTATAGGGCCGTTTTCAGGCTTCCCTGGCTGTATTTTTCAATTTTCAGGACTTAACCTTTGCAAACGGGCGGTAAACTTTTCAGTTAACCCTTTTTTCATGTCGATTTTCCAGCACCTGCCTGGTCAGAAAACACCGGACACCACGAAAGATCTGTCTGGAACAGGCCCTTTGCCTGTGGCGTTTGGAACGGCCAGACAGAACAAAGAAGCCCCCTTTTCCCAATCTGGTGGAAAAAGGGGGCCTTGAAAATGATTCATGTTTGATTCAAACAGCCGGACAGGAAACGCTCAGGGTACGAAACGCAGGCCGAGATCGTTCAGTTCGAAGGGATAGGCTGTCTTGAGTTCGGTCAGATAGGTCTGGTATGCCTCGTCTGCGAGGACAGAACGGACATTGATCTCCCATTCGACACCTGCAGGACGGACAAAATACATGACATGGAAACCGTAATTGGTCTGGACCACATCCGTATCACCCGGCTTGCGGGCAGGATCAAAGATCCAGGCATTGAACGTATCGACCATTTGGCCCGGATAAATATCGGTGTAGATGCCGCCGTCGGCAGCATTGCCATCCTCGGAGTTGGACTTGGCCAGTTCGGCAAAGGCGTCCTCGGTCTGTGCTCCAGCCCGGTACTGGGCCAGGATATCGTCCGCTTTCGCTTGAGCGGCGGCGATTTCCTCTTCGGTGGCAGTCGTTTCATCTGCCATGATCAGGATGTGGCGGACATCGACACGCGGCTGGTCATCGATCGAGCGGCTGATGAAATACAAAACGGTGCTGCTGGCTGCATTGGTGTCATCCACCACAGTCATGTCGCCCGGCTTCCGGGCTTCGTCAAACAGCCATTCCGACTGGGTCAGGGAGCTGATGCTGTAATAGCGGGTATCGGCCATAAGCGACGCGTCGTTGCTGGTATAAGCGTCTTTCTGGTCTTCTGCGGCATTGGCGATGGCTTGGGCTTTGAAGCTGGCTTCGTCAGTCACCAGGGTAGCCATGGCATCGGCCTTGGCCCTGGCATCGGCTGCGGCTTTTGCCTTGTCTTCATCACTGGCATCCTCAGCTAACACCGCCGGAAAAGTGAACGCACGATAACTGACTTTGTCGTATTCATCACGGTGTTCATCGTAATAGGCTTTGAGTGAAGCAGCATCGAATTCAAAGGATCCCTGCTTCTGGACCGCGTATTTCTGGGCCAGGAGCAAACGTTCAAACGCGGGACGGAGACTTTCGGTGGTGGCGCCCTTGCCGAAGTACTGGGCCATGAAGTTCGTCAAAGTCAGCTTGGACGCATCTGCCTGCTGCTGCAAAGTCTCATAGAAATCAGTGATTTTCTGCTGGTCGCTGTCATCGAGGGCCAGGCCAGCCTTCTGAGCTTCAGCTGCCAGCATGTAGTTTTCACGCACCATCTGGGCGGCCGAATCAACGAGCATGTCTTTGTAGGTGGCAAATCCTTCCACACTGCTGGGCATGGACAAGGTCACTTCTGCAGTGGCCGGATCGGTCATATCGATGCCGTAATTGCTTGCCGTCATGTAGAAGTAATAGTTGAGCTCGGCGACCTTGACCGATTCACCATTGATGGACAGTGCCGAGAGGGTCCTCTGGGGCAGTCCGCTGTTGAGGGCAAACCAGCCACTGGTCAGAAGGATCGCCACGGCCAGGACGACCACCAGGATGATCCGGACGACCGGATTGCTGGTCCGGATTGGCTTCTTGCCACCGTTTTTGTCTTTCAAGCTGTTCAGGCGAGCCTTGCGTTCTGCCCTGGCCTGCTCAGAATGCCATTTGCTGTCGGTTTTAGGTTCACTCATAGAGGGGTTCCATCCTTTTTCATAGTAAAAATTGTGATGACCCGGTGTTGCACAGACCACCATTATATCATCCTGTCAACCGGTGACAATGAACTTCACAAGAATATCAGATTCAGGCCGGTATCTTTCAGGTCTCATCGCGCTTGCGACCGGGCTGCGGACCCGTCCGGGGCGGTGCCTTGAAACCAAGCTCAGCCGCTTTCTTATAAAAGGAGGTGCTGCGCAAACCAGCTTTGCGAGCTGCCTCCCTGCCATTGATCTGGCCCGAGGACCACTGCTGGCAGATCTCCCGGAACTGGGCCGGAATCGCAACCGGCGGGCGTCCGATGCGCCTGCCCTGGCCGCGGGCAGCCTCTATCCCCTGCTTTTTCCGCTCCGACTGGAACAGGTAATCCAGACGGGCAAACGTCTTGAGCATCTTGAGGCTTTGCCGTCCTGCCGGACTCCGGGTGTCGAAATTCTCTTCCAGAAGAACCAGTTCCGCGCTTTTCTGCTCAAACTCGAAAAACGCCTCGAAAAAATCCCGTGACTGGTCGCAGAACCGGTCAGCTGCAGCGGCATACACGACGTCACCGGCTGCCAGTGTGTCGATCATTTTCTGGCGCTGTTCACGGTTTGGACTGCGGACGCTGATCCTGTCGACAAAGATCTTGTCGAAACCACCGATGGTATCCAGCTGCATGGCCTGGCGACTGACATCCTTTTCTGTCTGGTCCAGCAGCATATAGGCATAGCGAGCCATGTCATTCCTCCAGAAGCTCGAGTAATTCGTTGGCGTGTTCGATCCAGATGGCCGGATGTGCCTGGCGCAAAGCCTGTTTCGGCATCCGGGTCCAGCCAACCATGACCGGCTGGCAACCGGCACGGACGGCACATTCCAGATCGTGGATGCTGTCACCCACATAGAGAATCCGGTCCGGGCGAGATAAACGGAGCCGCTTCATCGCTTCATACAAGGGTTCCGGGTTGGGCTTGTGCAGTTTCGTGTCTTCCTTGGTGATGACCAGGCCAAAATACCTGGCCAGATTGAAATCTTCCAAAGTCGGTTGCAACGCACTTAGTCGCTTGCTGGTCACGATTCCCAAGGGAATCCCCGTCTGTTGCAAACGCTCCAGCATGGCTGGCACTTGCCAGAAAACGCCGATCCCGTGGTGCAGGTTCGCATGGTTGTATTCGAGATACGATTCCATCAGGACTTTGGCCTGTTCCGGAGGCCAATGGCTGAAGGCCGTTTCGAGCGGGGTCCCGATGCCAGCCAGGATCATCGCCTCATCGAGTGGATGGCCCAGATGGAGCCTGAAAGCGTACTGGAAGGATTCAAGGATAAATGGAATCGAGTCGATCAGGGTCCCATCGACATCAAACAGGATGGCATCCCATCGGTTGGTTTTATTCGTCATCATCGGTCACCTCCGGTTCTGTTTCTGGCATGACTACGACTTCAATCTTGGCGATCCGCTTGTCATCCATGGCCAGGACTTTGAACTGGAGATTGCCGAATGCAGCTGTTGCCTGTTCTGTTTCATCCGGGATGCGGCCGAGGAGGCTGATGACCAGTCCCGCCAACGTGTCGAAATCCTCATCCGGGAACTCGATACCCAGCATTTCACCGACTTCGTCGAGTGGTGTCATGCCTTCGATGTGGTAAGTGGTCTCGTCGATACGGGCGATGTCAGGCTCTTCCTCATCATATTCATCCTGGATATTGCCGACGATCTCCTCGAGCAAGTCTTCGATGGTGATCAGGCCAGCCGTGCCACCATATTCATCAATGACAATTGCGATCTGGGCCCGGGATTTCTGCATATCGCGGAAAACGGCATCGGAACTTTTGGATTCGGGGACGAGGTGCGGGGGCCGGATGATCGCACGCAGGCTGAACGTGTCTTGTGCCTCGGTGGTGTAACGCAAGAGATCCTTGATGTGGAGGATACCGATGATGTTATCGATGCTGTCCTCATACACCGGGATCCGGGTGTAGCGCTCATTGAGTGCGATATCGATGACCTCCTGGTAAGTGGCATCGACGTCAACCGAAACAATATCCGTCCGGTGGGTCATGATCTCCTTGACCGCCATATCGTTGAATTCAAAAATGTTGTCGATCATCTCTTTTTCTTCTTCGTGGATGCTGCCCAGCTCACGCCCGACATCAACCATCATCCGGATTTCTTCTTCTGTGACGCTACGGTCCACCCGGTTCGGATCGACCCGCAGCAGGCGCAGGACCAGATTAGTCGAGAGGGTCAGCAACCGGACAAAGGGATACATGATCCTGCCCATGGTCGTGATCGTGCCAACAACCGCCTTGGCGAGTTGCTCGGGGTTGTTCTGGGCCAGGCGCTTGGGCACCAACTCGCCCAGGACCAGCGAGAAATAGGCCAGGATGAAGGTGACGATCACCACACTGGCGGTGTGGATCGCCGGCAGCTCGATCCCGATCAAGGTGTAGAGCCGGCCGGCGAAATTTTCAGCGGCAAAAGCAGAGGACAAGAAGCCAGCCAGCGTCACACCGACCTGGATCGTGGCCAGGAACCGGCTGGGTTCTGACATCAGGCGATGGATTTTGGCGGCTGAAGGGTCGCCCTCCTCCGCACGCCGGCGCATTTTGTTGTCATTCAGGGAAATGATGGCAATTTCGGTCGCTGCAAAAAAGGCATTGACCAGGATCAGGACTGCGACGACAAACAAATCTAGTAAAATCGAGTCATTGCTGCTCACCGGGGCAGCTGCAGTAGTCAGTGAAAACCATAGACTGCTGTCTTCCACGTTATGGGTTACTCCTTACATCAACCGGCAGGGCCTGGGCCTGATCATGCCGGAACGCCTGTCTGGGGGCGATATTTTCCAGGGATTATTGAACTTTCTTATCATAACAGGTTTACCGTTGCTCCGCCACCTTCATGGGCCAAGGCGATTCCAGGCGCGAATTCCAGGTGCTGCCAGACCCTTTGTTACGCCTTCGGTCCAGTTATCCTGTATAATGAGAAATCAAATCACAATCCTGATCCTTTCATGCTCACCTGATAAGGAGATTTTCATCATGGACAAAAAATTTGTGTGTTCTCTGGCCGTTGTCCTCACCCTGACCCTGGTCCTGTTGCTGGCAGCTGCCTGCAAGCCGGCTGAATCCTCCCGCCTGGTGGTAGGCATGGAACTGGCCTATCCGCCGTTTGAAACCACAGACAGCTCGAACCAGCCGACCGGTATCAGTGTCGACCTGGCCAAGGCGCTTGGTGCAAAGCTCGGCCGTGAAGTCGTGATTGAAAACATCGCCTGGTCGGGCCTGATCCCCGCCCTCGAGACCGGCAAGATCGACTTGATCATATCTTCGATGACCATCACCGAAGAACGCCAGAAGACGATTGATTTTTCCGATCCTTACGCCATGAGCAACCTGGCCCTGCTGATCGGTAACGATTCACCGGTCCAGTCCTATGCGGACCTGGCTCAGCCGGGACGGGTCCTGGCCGTGAAAAAAGGCTCCACCGGCCATGTCTACGCCGAAAAGAACCTGCCGGCAGATAATTACCGTGTCTTTGACAAGGAAAGCGCCTGCATCCTCGAGGTCGTCCAAGGCAAGGCGGACGCTTTCACCTATGACCAGCTGACCATCTTCCGCAACTGGCAGGACAATCTCGACAAAACCCGTGTCAACCTGGCTTCATACCAGGAAAGCCCTGAATATTGGGGCATCGGTATCAAAAAAGGCAATGACAAACTCAAATCCGATGTCAATGCCTTCATCGCCGAATTCCAGAGCTCCGGCGGTTTCAACAAGCTGGCTGAAACCTACCTGACCGAAGAGCAGAAAACCTTTGCCGACCTCGGTATCCCGTTCTTTTTCGATGTCGCCTGAGCATCAGCCGTCGCGCCCGGTCCAAGTCATCCATGCAGCCATCGTAGTCGTGCTGCTTGGTTTGTTCTTCGGCTTTGCGGCCTGGCGGCTCGACCACAACTGGCAATGGGAACGGCTCTGGACCTACCGCAACAAGTTCGCTTTCGGATTCCTGGTCACGATCCTGCTCTCTGCGGCGTCCCTCATCGGCAGCCTGTTGCTCGGTGTCCTGGCAGCCTTTGGCCGGCGCTCCCGGATCCTTTTTGTGCGATATCTCTCCCGGGTCTACATTGAAGCCATTCGTGGCACCCCCCTGCTCGTCCAGACCATCTTTTTCTTCTACTTCATTGGGACAGCCTACCGGCTGGAAAACCGCTATTGGATGGGTATCCTGATTCTGTCTTTTTTTGCCGGAGCCTATGTCGCCGAGATCATCCGTGCCGGTCTGGCTTCGATTCCGACTGCCCAGCTGGAAACGGCACGGTCCCTGTGTTTCACCCCAGCGCAGACCCTGCGCTACATCGTGATCCCCCAACTGGCCCGGATCGTCCTGCCTCCTCTGACCGGCCAATTTGCCTCTCTGGTCAAGGATTCATCGATCCTTTCCTTCATTGCAGTCAATGAATTGGCCAAAAACGTCCTCGAGGTGGATGCGCTGACCTTCACGACCTTCGAAAACCTGGCGATCCTGGCCGTACTGTACCTGCTCATCACCTTGCCGATCTCGCTCTTGACCCGCAATCTGGAAAGGAAAATGACCTATGCAACTTGAAATCCGGGGTCTGACGAAAACCTTTGCCGGCATGCGGGCTTTGGACCATCTCGACCTGAGCATTCAAGGCAGCGGTTCCCTGGCTGTGATTGGCCCTTCCGGTGGCGGCAAAACCACCCTGCTGCGTATCCTGGGTGGTCTGGAAACGCCGGATAGCGGGAGTGTGATCCTGAATGGCCGCGAAATTGACTTCTCTTCGGAAAATGCCCTGATGGCGCATCGACGCCGGGTGGCCGTCGTGTTCCAGGCTTACAACTTGTTCCCGCATCTGACAGCCGAAAACAACCTGGTCCTGCCACTGGTCAAGACGCGGGGTGTCGAGCGCAGTGCAGCGGTTGCCGAATCCCGCGCCCTGCTGGATCGTTTCGGTCTCTCGGAGCACGCTCACAAGCACCCCAACGAGCTCTCCGGCGGCCAAAAGCAGCGGGTTGCGATCGCCCGGGCACTGGCCCTGAAGCCGGAAATCCTCTTGTTTGATGAGCCAACCTCGGCCCTGGACCCGGAAATCACGGCAGGTGTTCTCGATGTAATCAATGATTTGCGGCAGGAAAACCGCGACTTGATCCTGGTCACGCACGAGATCGGTTTCGCCCGCCATGCCTGCGACCAGGTCGCCTATGTCAGCGAAGGCCAGGTCAAAATCAGTGGTCCGAGCGAGACCATTTACAGCCAGTCGGATTCACCCGAGTTCCAGCGCTTCGTCAGCCGGATCATCCACTGGAAGGTGTGATCTCCCAAAATCTTGTGCAGACGTTTATGCAGAAATGGCAGACAAAGAGCCGGCAGGTCGATCCCGCCGGCTCTTTTTGTTGCACGAGATCATCACGGAAGGAATCAGTCTTCGTCTTCCTCCAGATGCTTCTTGGCATCGGCAATGACCTTGTCCGCAATGACTTGCGGTGCCTGCTCATAGCGGGCAAATTCGATGCTGTACCAGCCACGGCCACTGGTCATCGACTTGAGGTCGGTGGCGTACTTGGCCATTTCGGAGGTCGGAACTTCGGCTGTGACGACCTGGATGCCTTCGTCGGGGTCGATGCTGACGATGCGACCGCGGCGCTTGTTCATGTCGCCCATGATGTCACCGAGATAGTCATCGGGGATGAAGACCTTGACCAGGCTGATCGGCTCGAGCAGCACAGGGGAAGCCTGGGGCAGACCGGACTTGTAGGCCAGGCGGGCGGCCAGTTTGAATGACATTTCCGACGAGTCGACGTCGTGGTAGGAGCCATCGACCAGGGTCGCCTTGAGGTTGACGACAGGATAGCCAGCCAGAACACCTTTGGAGATGGCCTCCTGCAGACCCTTTTCAACAGCCGGATGGAAGGATTTCGGCACGGAACCACCAAAAATCTTCTCCTCAAAGGTCAGCGCTTCAGTCGGGCCGGGTTCGAATTCGATCCAGACATCACCATACTGGCCATGGCCGCCGGACTGTTTCTTGTGCTTGCCCTGGACCTTGACCTTTTTGCGAATGGTCTCGCGATAGGGCACACGCGGTTCTTCGAGCGACGATTCGACATGGAATTTTGAACTGAGCTTGGAGCGCAGCACGTCGATCTGCTGCTCACCCAGGCCGGAAACCACAATCTGGTGCGTTTCCGGGTCGTTGCGTACAGTGAAGACTGGATCTTCGTCCTGCAGCTTGTGCAGGCCGGTCACGATCTTGTCTTCCTCGCCTTTGGCCTTGGGCAGGATCGCCATCGACAGGCAGGGAACCGGGAATTTGATCGGTGGTAGCGTGAGCACCATGGACTTGTCACACAGGGTGTCATTGGTCGTGGTGACGAGAAGCTTCGTCACCGCACCGATGTCACCGGCATTGATGCTCTCTGTCGGAATTTGCTTTTTACCGACCATCAGGAAAACGCTGCCGATGCGCTCGTCTTTTTCCTTGGAAGAGTTGTAGACAGTGGCGTTGGCTTTGAAGCTGCCACTGTAGACGCGGAACATTGAAATGCGCCCGACGAAGGGGTCTGCGATCGTCTTGAAAACAAAAGCAGCCAGTGGGGCTTTTTCGTCGGGTTTGACCACGACAGACTTGCCATCGGCAGTCTCGGCTTTGACTTCGTCGGCCTCGGCAGCCGTCGGCATGATGTCGATCAAATGGTCCATGGTCGAGCGAATGCCCCAGTTCATCAGGCCGGAACCGACATAAACGGGATAAACATGGCCGGTCCGTGCAGCGTCGTGCAGGCCATGGTAGAGTTCCTCTTCAGTGAATTTCTCGCCGGCAAAATATTTCTCCATCAGGTGGTCGGCACTTTCGGCAACCGCTTCCATCAGGGGTTCTTGCAGTTCGTCGATCATGGACTGCATGTCAACAGGCATGTCGATCTTGATCCGCTCGCCGGTCTTGGGATCAAAGGAGTAGGCGACCTGGTCAACTACGTCGACGACGCCTGTCATCTTGCCATCCTTGATGATCGGCCAGGCAAACGGTACGACCCGGTTGCCAAAGCTGGTCCGCAGGGATTCCAGGGCCTTGCCAAAATCAGCATTGGCTTCGTCCATGCGGCTGACAAAGAAGTAGCAGGGCAGATCTTTCTTGCGGGCCTGGCGGACGGCCTTCTCAGTCCCGACGGACACGCCATCCTTGGCACTGACCAGGACCAGGACACTGTCTGCGACCCGGAGCGCCTGCATGACTTCACCTACGAAGTCAAAGTCTCCGGGGGTGTCAAGCAGATTCAGCTTGACGTTCTTCCATTCACAGGTAGCCACGGCGGTGTTGATCGAAATTTTGCGACGGATTTCCTCAGGATCAAAGTCCAGCACGGTGTTGCCATCGGCTGATTTCCCGAGTCGATCGGTGACCTTCGCGTTGTACAGGACAGCTTCCGCGAAAGCCGTTTTACCAGATCCGCCGTGGCCGAGAAGAGCCACATTGCAGATATTCGTTGCTGAGTAGTTTTTCATACTCAATCATTCCCCCTTGCCAATTTCGAAGATCGATGTCGGGGTCGGACGTCTCACTCGGGTGTTTTGTGCAAAACGCCCGGCCGGCAGGCACCGTCCTCGTCATTATACTATGCGAATTGGCCAACTTGAAGGGGCAATTTTCAACGTAGATCAGTCAATTTTCTACCAAATGCTGCATCTCCAAAAGCCAGTCAGCCAGGAAAGCCTCCACTTCCGTCACTGTTTTCGCCCGCATCGCGATATTCTTCCAATGCGCCGCCTGGGGCGTGCCGCGCAGATAATACGCAAGCTGCGCCCGCATTTCCGCCACTGCCGTCCGTTCACCCACACGCGCCACCAGACCATGCAAATGCCGCACAATCATTGCCGCGCGGGCCTGTGGGGTCGGTTTGCCCAAAAACGGACCCGGTCCGTTTTTGGGCAAATTTGCAAGTTCTGCTGTGATCTCCTGGAAGATCCAGGGGTTGCCCTGGGCGGCGCGGCCAATCATGAGGCCGTCGACGCCGGTTTCCTGCAGCATGCGGCGGGCGGATGGTGCATCGATGACGTCGCCATTGCCGTAGACAGGGATGGTAACGGCTTGCTTGACTGCGGTGATGATCGACCAGTCGGCTTTGCCACTGTAGAACTGGTCGCGGGTCCGGGCATGGATCGTGACGGCGGCCGCCCCGGCCTCCTGGCAGAGACGGGCGAATTCCGGCGCATTGACCGATTGGTCATCCCAGCCCTTGCGGAATTTGACCGTCAGCGGTTTGGTCACAGCAGCTGTACCACTGCCAGAGAATGGGCCTGTGTCGGCCCCGGCGGCAGCAATTTCTGCGAGCGCCCGGATGGACGCTTCAATGATCCGGCCGGCCAGAGGCGGATCCTTCATCAGGGCACTGCCCTCGCCGCCCCGAACCACTTTGGCCACGGGGCAACCCATATTGAGATCGATCAGGTCGCATTGCCGGAGAACGGGGTGCTCATGGATACGCAGAATGGCGCGGTAAAAATCATCCGGGTCAGCGCCGAACAACTGGATTGCGACCGGGCGCTCGGCCTCCGGCGTGATCTCAAGGTAGCGCCAACTGCGTTTCAAGTCCGGGTCATAGCAGATGCCGCGGGCACTGACAAGCTCTGTCACCACCAGACCGGCGCCCATTTCCCGGCAAATCGCACGGTAAACGGTATCTGATGTGCCAGCCATCGGGGCCAGTGCCACGTTATTCGACACAGCAAGCGAGCCGATGGCCAACGGGTGGATCAGGGATTGTGAGCCAGATGTGAATGAATCTGGAATGAATGGCAAATGAATATCCATAGGGAGAAAGATACACGATCAGAGCCGGATTGGCCAAGAGGCAAAGACTGGATCGTTTCGCTTTTCCCGCACACCAGGCGGACAAGCGAAGTCCATCAAGCGATTTCGACGCGGTTGCGGCCGGCGTTTTTGGCGGCATACAGCGCGCGGTCGGCCTGTTCCAGCAACTTGGATATTTCCTGGGTTTTCTCGGGAATCGCTGAAACACCAATCGACACGGTGATATGCGTACTCCTTTGGTTGTGCAACTTGAAATCGTATGACTCGACATTGCGGCGGATTCTTTCAGCGGCGACCATGGCCTGTTCCAGATTGCAGTCGATCAGGAGGGCGGCAAATTCCTCGCCCCCTTTGCGCGAAACAATATCGTGGCTGCGCGTGGCCCGCTTGAGGATTTTGCCCAGTTCCTGCAAGACCAGGTCGCCTCCAGAATGGCCATAGGTATCGTTGACAGCTTTGAAATGGTCCACATCCAAATACAAGAGCGAGACTTTGCGTTCATTTTCCATCGTCACCGTAAAATAATGATTGAGCGACTTGTAGAACTGGCGTGGGTTTTTCAACCCGGTGAGGAAATCCTTCTCAGCCTCTTCACGCAACAGCTCCAGTTTCCTGTTGACGCTGGTGATGTAGGTCAGAAATGCGTACATCAGGAAAGCCATCACCATGATCGAACTCAGATAAGTTGCGATGATGCCGATACGATCAGTATTCAACCGCAGCAAAGACCAGGCGGCTGAGCCAGTCAGGATGCAGACCAGGGCAGTCGCAGCGATCCATTTGCGCGCCAAAGGCAGGGAAAGTCTCCCGATCCAGCCGCTCCCGATCCCAATGGCAAGGGTGATTCCGGCGGCCAGAAGAGAGACCTCCGACACACCCTGGATCAAGATCCGGAACAGAGCAATCAGTACAGATGCAAAAACAGCTGCAGTCATTGAGGAATAATGTGCCATGAACAGGATTGGGAAATAGCGCAAATCCAGCAAAATTTTTTCGTCGATCGGGATGCTGTAGAGGATCAGAATGGAACCCAGAGCACCCGCAAAAAAACCTGAGGCCAGCTGTTTCGTCTTGAATAGAATAAAGCGGGGGTCCTGTAACAAAATATGCGCCAGCAATACCGTCGAAACGATGATGCTGGCATTGATGAAGAGTGAACTGATCACAGACGCCATATCTGCTCCATTTTTCTGTCATAGGATTAACCGACGGTAATTATTACAAATATTATATTATTTTTTGCACTTTCGGAAGATGTTGTCAGGAAAATATTAACAAAAAAAAGAAAAACCCGGAACCTTTTGTGAGGTACCAGGGTTTCTTGTGGCGTCCCGGACAGGAATCGAACCCGTATCAACAGCTCCGGAAACTGTCACCTTATCCATTAGGCCACCGGGACATTGGACGCTCATGCATTATAGCAGAGGCCGCAATCCTGCGCAATGGCAGCGGCAGGCGTTTGCCAGCCCTGTCCAATCATGTTAGGCTTAATCAAAGGAGACGCTGCCTTGAGTTTGATCAATCAGAAATTGAAAGAAGTCTTGTCTGCTGTCCTGCCGATTGTCATCCTGGTTACTTTGACCGGGTTGACGATTGTTCCTTTAGGTTGGCTTGCTCTGGGCCGGTTCTGGGTGGGCAGTCTGTGCATCACCATTGGTTTGACTTTATTCCTGGCCGGTGTCGACTGGAGTGTCTCCCCGATGGGTGACAAGATCGGTGAGCAGATCATTCGCAGGAACAGTCTGGTCCTGGTCATCTTGGCCGGTTTATTTCTTGGTTTTTTAATTTCGATGGCCGAGCCAGACTTGCATATCCTGGCCAGCCAGGTCAACTTGGTCAGCACCGGTTTAATTGGCAAATGGTTCCTGGTCCAGGTCGTATCTGTTGGCATTGGTGTCTTGATAGCAATCGGTCTGGTCCGGATCGTCTATGGTATTCCCCTCTATCTCGTCCTGACCGGGCTCTACCTGGTCGTTTTGATCTTGGGTGCACTGGCAACGCCCGAATTCCAAGCCATAGCCTTTGATGCCTCAGGTGCAACCACAGGAGCCATGACAGTCCCTTTCATTCTGGCTCTGGGTCTATCCATTGCGCGAAAGAAGAGCAGCGGCAAAGCAGCAGAAAAAGACAGCTTCGGCTTGGTCGGGGTCGCTTCAGTCGGTGCGATCATCTCAGTTCTCGCTGTGAGTCTGACGGTGCCGCGCAATGACTTTGCACCGGCCATCATTTTTCCCGAACCTGCCGGTCGTTTCTTCCAGCCCTTCATCGATCAGTTCCGGGTCCAGGCACCGGAAGCAGCCCTGGCCATCGCCCCATTGGCAGTGATCCTGCTGTTGCTCCAGCCCAAGGTCTTGCGACTGAAACGTCCAATGCTGTTACGGATGGCGCGCGGATTCTTCCTGGACTGGTTAGGGCTGGTCCTGATCTTTTCCGGGGTCAATGCCGGTTTCATGACCGTCGGCAGGACCATTGGCGCTCATTTGGCCAAGCACAACTTGGTCCTGTTGCTGGCGATGGGATTTGGCCTGGGTTTCCTGACCAATCTGGCCGAGCCGGCTGTCCATATCCTGACCCGGCAAATCGAAGAAGTCACCAGTGGTTCAGTGCCCAGGCTCGCCGTCCAGGCTTTCCTGGCCATCGGGGTCGGTCTGGCAGTCGATCTGTCAATCTTACGCGTCCTGATTCCACCCCTGCAGCTCTGGCACATTCTCCTGCCCGGCTATGTCCTGGCCATTTTCCTGGCCCATCGCGGTTCCAAGCTCTTTGTCGGTATCGCGTTTGACTCTGGCGGCGTTGCCTCCGGACCGATGACAGCGACCTTCATTCTCGCATTCACCCAGGGCGCTGCCAACGAATTCCATTCAGCCAATGTTCTGATTGACGGATTTGGTGTCATTGCGCTGGTTGCTCTGGCGCCCTTGCTTTCACTGCAGCTTCTCGGTCTCTTCTATCGGCGCAAGGCCCTGGAAAAAGGAGGAATCAAGCGTGATTGAGATGTGTCCCCCCGGGGCCCGCTGGTTATTTCTGACAATCATTCTTGAGCGCGGCTTAGGCAGCAAGTGGCTCAAGGAAGCCCGCAGCCTTGGTATCAGTGGCGGCACGGTCCTTCTCGGCCAGGGCACGATCGGCACCAGGCAGACAGGGCGCCTCGATGCCTTGTCCGAAAGCAAGGAAATCCTGGGTTTGATCACCAGCGACGAGCAGGCAGGACGATTGGTCGAGGCTTTGCAGCAAGCCAGGATGATGGTCCACCCACGACGTTGTGTTGCCCTGTCGATGCCGGTTATTGCCTTGACCGGATCATCCGTCTGCCAAATGGTGCCCATACAAAATCCGAACGGAGGGAAACCCTTCATGAAACAGGCTATCTGGGTTGTGGTTGACAAAGGTGAAGCTGAAACGGTTGTGGAAGCGGCCGAAAAAGCAGGCGCACTGGGGGCTACGGTCATCAATGCCCGCGGGGCTGGCAAGCATGAAACCAGCCATTTGTTTGCGATGGCCATCGAGCCAGAGAAAGAAATGGTTCTCCTGGTCGTGGACCAGGCTGTGGCAAGTCAGGTCCTCGATCGGATCTGCCAGGATTGCCAGATCAACGAGCCTGGGAGAGGCATCGCTTTTGCTGTCCATGTCGAACAGTACCGTGGCCTGGCGGACGGGTGAGGCCATGATCATCTTTATCATGATGATGGTCATCATCTTGATCTATTCTCAAAAGTGCACCCACAGGTGATTTGTAAGCAAGGGGGCGGAAGTTTTGCAATTTCAACCAGCGACAAAAACAGGCCACTGGGCCATTGGCCTGGAAATAGCATTCCTCCTGCTGATGGCAGGTAAATTTTCCCAGATCGGATTGCCGTTGCCGTCTTTCGGAATTTTTGGCCTGGGCATTGCTGGCTTTGTCGTGGCAATCATCTCCCTGGTTCGCAAAGACCGGGCAATCACGGTCTGGCTGGCCCTGGTCGTTGGGCTACTGCCCTTCCTCTGGACCGTCGCAGAATTAATCTGGCCTCACTGAAACCGTTGTCATAACAGTCCTTCAACGCCTTAAGGCTGTCCATCACGCGACGGTTTGATTGGTTTGCCTGCTTCATAGGTCGCGAGATACTCCGCCACGCTCACCCGCCGGCAAAGCTCGGCGATCAGGTCATAGGGGATTGTCTGCCCGGGCTTGAACCGGATGCAGCTTTTACCCATGTCGAGCTTGCCCGGAACCCCGTCGGCGTAGGCGGCCGTAAACCAGTCCAGCTGTCCGGGCAGGGCATAGAGAGCCATGTGGTACAGGGCAATGTGGTTTTTCTGGGCCGCCAGGCTGACAAAGGGCAAAGCCTGCCTGGGATCGACGTGGTAGCCAGGCGGGTAGATGGCATGGGGCACGACATAAGTGATCATGCCGTAGGCCATGGTTTCCTCGAGTTCTGAAGGCAGGTTGGCGCGTAAAATCTCGCGCAGACGGGTCACACTTTCACGTTGATGATCCGGCAGGGCGGCGAGGTACTCCTCCGGGGTATTGGCCTGGATCTGCATAGGCATGACCTCCAGAAATCAAAATCGCCCAGCCTGGTGGATGATTGGCCGGGCTGGGCGACTTCTCTGCGGGACAGGTGTGCTAGCGGATGTCGCTGGCGAAAGCCCGGACCGGACTGCCATCCGCACCCGGAATCAGGAGCGGCACAGCGCAGAAATAGATACGCTTGCCGACCAATTTGGACAGATTGGCCAGTCCTTCGACGATGATCATGCCATTGCCGAGGATCGCGCGGTGCATGTAGCGCTTGTCAAACCCAGGGCGCACGATCTCGCGCACAGTCGGCAAGTCGAGGCCAAAGAGGCGGACGCCCTTTTCGATCAGGAGCTCGGATGTACCAGCGGCAAAGGATGGGATGTCCTGGAAGAAGGCGGATGTGCCGCCGCGGTGTTCCCAGTCAGTAGATAACAGGACGAAGTCACCGGGTTGCCAGGCACTCCAGTCTGCAGCCGTCAGATCAAGCGCCTGGTCGGGCTGCCAGGGGACGGACAGGACGACCGCGGGACCCATGAAGCGGTCCAGGGGCACCGATTCAATGGCCGGTCCACTGGCCACAAAATGGCGTGGCACGTCGAGATGGGTACCGGTATGGCAGCCTAGGGAAAGATGGGTCAGCTGGACGCCGTCTGTTTCATGGGTATGGGGGCGGCTGACCTGGCAGGGCGGATCGCCCGGGTAGACAGGCATCTGATCGTACAGGGGCCAGGACAAATCGTAAATCATGGGATGAACCTCCTCATGCTTGACTTTCTATCTTTATTTTATCACGTCTCCTGCCAGAAAGTGGCACCCGTGGTCAATTTGCGCCAGCCTTGGTCAGCTGGCTTGTGGCAGGGCCAAGCTGTCCATCAGGGCAAAGAGGTCGCGCAGGTTTTTCGTCCAGTCCGGCCGTGACTTTGCTGCCGCGCGATAGACCAGGTATGGCTTGTTCCCGGCATTGAACAAGATGCGGCCCTTGAAGGCCGGCGCCCCGAGCAGACTGGACAGCAGCTGCATGTCCGGCTTTTTGTTTTCAGCGTAGGTCAGGACGAAGTTGTCCTGGACCACTTCGACTTTCTGGATCCCATGGCGGCCTGCCTGAGCCCGGACCAGTGCGATATCGGTCAGCCAGCTGACGGCGTCCGGCAGCTCGCCGAAGCGGTCGACCAGTTCGTCCTGGACATCGAGGTGATCCTGCACGCTGCCGATGCCAGCAATCCGGCGGTACATGTCCATGCGCTGGCCTTCGTCCGGGATATAGAGTTTGGGGATATAGGCGTCGATGTTGAGATCGATTGTGGCCGCGATACCTTTCTCCTTGACCTCACCCTGCAGCTCATGGATCGCTTCTTCGAGCATTTTGCAATAGAGGTCATAACCGATCGCATCGAGATGGCCGTGTTGCTCGCCACCGAGCAAATTACCTGCACCGCGCACTTCGAGGTCGCGCAGGGCGATCTTGAAACCAGAACCCAGCTCGGTGAAATCACGGATCGCAGCCAGGCGTTTCTCGGCGATTTCGGTCAGGATCTTGTCGCGCCGGTAGGTGATGTAGGCAAAGGCCTGGCGGTCGGAGCGGCCGACCCGGCCGCGCAGCTGGTAGAGCTGGGCCAGCCCGAGGCGGTCCGCGTCTTCGATGATGATCGTGTTGACATGGGGCATATCAATGCCCGATTCGATGATTGTCGTGCAGACCAGGATATCGGCTCCACCCTCGATGAAATCGGCGATGACTTCTTCGAGGCGTTTTTCGCTCATTTTGCCATGTGCGACCGCAATCCGGGCGCCTGGCAGCAGTTTGCCGAGCTGGGCTGCTTTCTCCTGGATGCGGCGGGTGTCATTGAACAGATAGAAAACCTGGCCCTGGCGCGACAATTCGCGCAAGATGGCTTCGGTCATGATCGCTTCGTCGTATTCCATGACATAGGTCTGGACCGGGCGGCGTTCGTGCGGCGGCTCCTCGAGGACACTGATGTCGCGGATGCCGGACATCGCCATGTGCAGCGTGCGCGGGATTGGTGTGGCTGACAAGGTCAGGACATCGACATCGGGATAGCTGGCCTTGATCTTTTCCTTGTGGTCGACGCCGAAGCGCTGTTCCTCGTCGACAACGAGCAGGCCGAGATTCTTGAAATGGACATCCTGGGACAACAGGCGATGCGTGCCAACAATAATATCAACCTTGCCCGTCGCCGCACCTGAGACCGTCTGCTTTTGCAGCGCATCACTGGCAAAACGGCTTAAAAGCCCTACAGTGACGGGGAAACCTGCCATGCGTTTCCTGAGGTTTTCGTAATGCTGCTGGGCCAGAACGGTGGTCGGGGCCAGGAAAGCCGCCTGCTTGCTGTCCATGACACATTTGAAAACAGCGCGAAAAGCAACCTCGGTCTTGCCAAAACCGACATCACCGCAGAGCAGCCGGTCCATGACTTTTTCCGATTCCATGTCGCGTTTGATTTCCGAAATGCTGGTCGTCTGGTCAGCCGTCTCGTCATGGGGGAAATTCTCTTCGAACTCCTGCTGCCACACAGTATCCGGACTGAAGGGAAATCCACGGTGGGCGGCACGTTCAGCATAGAGCTTGATCAGATCCGTGGCCAGTTTCTTGATCGATTCCCGGGCACGTTCTTTCTGGCGGGCCCATTCCTGGCCGCCGAGCTTTGAGAGTTTAGGATCACGACCCTCAGCCCCGACGAATTTCTGGATCTGGTCGAGGCTCTCCATCGGGATGTAGAGGCTGTCGTCATTGGCGTAGGTGATCAGGAGGTAATCGCGCCGCACGCCGCCGGTTTCGAGCTGGACCAGCCCATCATAGCGGCCGATGCCGTGGGCTTCATGGACGACCATTTCCCCGGGCACGAGGTCGCTGAACAGGTCGATCTTGATACCGCTGGTCTGGCGGCGCCGACCGGTCCGTTCGCTGCCAAAAATGTCTTGCGAGCCAATCAGGGCCAGCTTGGCCGCCGGCCAGACAAAACCGGTGCGCAGGGCGCTTTCAGAGACCGTGATGGTCTGGCCTTTTTCACGGAACAGATCCTGCAGGCGCTGCCGGCGGCTGTCCGACCCGGCAAACAGACAGGTCTGGTAGCCCGTGTGCATCAGATCCAGGCAGTCAGCGGCCAGCTTTTCTTCGCGGCCGCGGTAGCCATCGGCGGGCCGCCCGTTGATGTCGAGATTCAGGGCGCCGGGCAGGCCATTACCTGAGGCGCCAATCTGGGCCAGAGCGATGACCGAGCTCTGCTGGTCGATCCAGCGCGCGAGATCGACGCCGCGTAGCTGGGCTTCGTGCGTAACCGGCAAGACCTGTGCCTTGCTGAACATGGTGCGGTAGCGTTCGTCAAAATCAGCCTGGGCGGCGTCGAGGCGGTTGCGCCAGCGCAGCGGCTCGTCGAGGAAAATGGTGCATCCGGCGGCTTTGGCGTGGTCGAGGATGGTGGCCTTTTCCGGGGTGAACAAGGGCAGCCAGCGGTCAATGCCCGAGAAGGCCACCTGTTGGCGGAACCGGTCGAGATCACGATGGGCCAGCTGGCGCACGGCTTCCGCTTCCTCTCGGAATGCACCATTGGCGACCATTTCCTTGAACACTTGGCTGGCGATGGTCTCCATCTGGGACGCAATCTGGTCGTGCTCGTCCGCCTGGGTCAAAAGCTCACGCATCGGTGGGATCACCGCCTGCTGCAGCATGTCCTGTGAACGCTGGCTTTCGATGTCAAAAGTCTTGATCGCATCGATTTCATCGTCAAAAAAAGACAGGCGCAGGCCAATGGCATCGTCACGGTCACCGGTGTCCGGCAAGCCGATGTCGATGATGTCGCCGCGGACAGCGAACTGGCCGGCCCCCTCGATCAGGCGCATCCGTTCATACCCCAGCGCCAGCAGCTCCCTGGCCAGGGACTGAGGTGCGACCTGCTGGCCAACAGCCAGGGTCAGGGTGCGCGCCTTGAGCGTCTCCGGACTGGGCAGGCGCTGGAGCAACGCCGCTGCCGGAACCACCAGGGCGGCAAAATCATGGCTCTGCAGACGGCCTAAAATGGACAGGCGAGTCTGTTCTTCTTCGTGGCTGGCCGCCTCGGCATCCGTCAGATTCAGTTCGCGTGGGCGGAAGACCAGGACAGGACCGTCCAGCAACGCATCCAGATCGGCAGCGACTGACCGGGCCCTGAGTTCATCGGATACCAGGAAGCAGGGTCGGGAACCGGAGTGGGCCAGCAAGGCCAGGGCCAGGACAACCTTCTGGGTGTCACTGGGGCCAAACACATTGACCGGTTGCCTGAGCCCACGCGCAAACTTCTCGGACAAACGGGCAAAAACGGGGTCATTGGAGGCCTGGACCAGGAGCTTGGTCAAATCATTCGGATACATGGCGTTCCTTTTTCTGGTTGGCCTGGTTCATCGCGGCCTCGATCCCGTCGCGCAGGGTCTTTTCAACAGCGTCTGCCGCCCGGCTGAAAGCCTCGAACATCTCCTTCTGCTGGTCTTGCGGGATGTCTGATAACACATAACTGACCAGCTCCCAGTTGGCCGGCAGCGGGCCAATGCCCACCCGGACACGCGGGAAGTCCTGGCGCCCCAGCTGGCTGATGATCGAGCGCATGCCATTGTGGGTTCCTGCTCCTCCACTGGGCCGCATGCGGATCTGGCCAGCCGGCAGGTCGAGATCATCGTAGATCACCAGCGTGCGCTGGGGCGGTATTTTGTAGAAAGCCATCGCTTCGCGCACACTTTCCCCGGACAAGTTCATATAGGTGGTGGGCTGCAGCAGGACGACTTTCCGGCCAGCGATGGTGCCCTGGCCGGTCAGACCCTTGAAACGGATCTTATTGAGTGGGATCTGGTGACGCTGGCTCAAAACCTCCAGCACCAGGTAGCCACAATTGTGCCAGGTCTTTTCATACTGGCGGCCGGGGTTGCCCAGTCCGGCAACCAGCCAGAGTTCTTGTTCCATACGTTGACTGTTATTCCTTATTCTGATAGCCGGTCAGATCCGCTGGTGCCTGGCAGCACTCAGGGATTGACGCGCTGGTTTCTGAGCAGGCCGCGTGTCTTGACCCAGTCTTCCTTATTGGTCTGGTGGGCACGGGCGATCGCCAGCGCATAGTCCGGTACATTTTCCGTGATCGTCGAACCAGCGGCGACATAGGCATTTTCTGCGACAGCGACCGGTGAAACGAGGCAGCTGTTGCTACCGATGAATGCATGGCTACCGATCGACGAGCGCGATTTGTTGACGCCATCGTAGTTGGCTGTGCTGGAGGATGAGCCGATGTTGACGTTTTCACCGACATCGGTGTCGCCGATGTAGCACTGGTGGACGAGCAGGCAATCCTCGCCGAGGGTCGAGTTCTTGATTTCGACGAAATTGCCCAGCTTGCAGCGCAGGCCGATCTGGGAACCGGGGCGGATATGGGCATACGGGCCGATTTCACATTTCGATTCGATCCGGCTCTGGGCAGCAGTGACATGGTCGAGGATGACTTCGTTGCCCGTCGTGACATCTGATAGATGCGTATCGGGTCCGATCAGGCAGGCCTGGCCGATATGCGTATGGCCTTTCAGGCTCGAATTGGGCAGAATCGTGGTGTCCATGCCAACCGTGACACCTTCTTCGATCCAGGTCGAAGCCGGGTCCATGATGGTGACCCCGTTGACCATATGGCGGTCCAGGATGCGCTGGTTCAGGATATGCATCGCCTCCTGAAGCTGGCGCCGGTCATTGACGCCCAGGATTTCCTCGAAATCGAGGGTGCAGGCGCCAATCGTGAGACCATCCTGGATCAGGATCTCGATGGTGTCTGTCAGGTAATATTCTTTCTGGTCATTGCGGCAGCCGATCCGACCCAGTGCCGAGAGCAGTTTGGCGGTGTCAAAACAATACATGCCGGCATTGACTTCACGAACGGCGCGCTGCTCTTCACTGGCATCGCGATGCTCAACGATCCGTTCGATATGGCCCTGGCTGTTGCGGATGATGCGGCCATAGCCAGTCGGATCAGGCGCCAGTGCCGTCACGACAATCCCGGCATAATCGCCTTGTTCAAACTGGTCCAGGACACGGCGCAGGGAATCAGCCGTAATCAGCGGCGTGTCGCCGCAGACAATCAGCGTCGCGCCATCGCGACCTTCGAGGAAATGGGAAGCCTGCAGCACGGCGTGCCCGGTACCCAGCTGCTGCTCCTGCAGGACAAAGGCGACGGATTCGCCTAAGATGGCGCGAACTTCCTCCTGGCGGTAACCGACAATATAGACCTGGTCCTCGGCGCCGGCTTCATCCAGAGCGGATTTGACCCAGCTGACCAGTGGCTTACCTGCGGCCTCGTGGACGACCTTTGCATGGGTGGATTTCATCCGTTTTCCTTCACCAGCGGCCAGGACTACAGCGCAGACTTGCATCATTCAATACCTCCAGGAGCGTCTCTTTCCACCCGCCATTATACCAGATCTCCCGGGGCCCGGCCTCATGAACTTTTCATGTCAGGCCATTGGATTCAGGCGACCGGGCCCGGATTCCTATTTTCTGCTCTGTGGAGATGTGGAAAAAGTCTCCTCTGAAATTGTGGATAAAGTGGATAACTTTGTGTATAACTCACAACCCTGTTTCACGCGTAATATTCTTGTAAAGAGATTGCAACACTAGCGTTTCACGGATTTTACATAGATCTGATCAAACTTGTCTGGTTTTACAGTTGTTTTGCAAAAGAGCTGTAAACAGCACCATTCACCGCCTGTCATCCTTTCATCTTTTGTGCATTATGTCACAGACCGAACAATCATTCGCCGGGAAAGCTCTGTGGATAACTGTGGAAAAGCACCTGCGCATGGCGCGAGCACGGGCGGGGGCGGGGGTGCGTGGCGGGTTCATCCAAAACCGGCAATTGCCGGAATCTGCACCGGGGGTCGCGCCCCAAATGGCACAAGATCCAACCGGCGCGAACCGACCGGGCACCTGAGACCCTAGAGCCCTGCTCGCGGCTCCCTATTGACAAATGCCAGAAACGCGTCTAGGATTGTTTTTAACTAAATCAGCCATAAACCTATGACTGAAGCGAGTACATCCGGATGGGTCATCCCAGAGAGTTGCCGATGGTGAGAGTGCAGCATGAGACGCCGGGTCGAATGGATTCAGGAGGGCAGCCCGAAAGTTTACGAGTAGGCGCTGACGGGGACTCGGCCCGTTATCCGGCGAGTGCGCATGATGGTGCGTGAACAGAGGGGGTCTTTCTATTTGATGAAAGGCCAATCCGGGTGGTACCGCAGGAGTGGAAGCTCTTGTCCCAGAGAGGACAAGGGTTTTTTTGTTTTTTCCGACCCAGAGGGCGGCAAAAGCACCACACAAGGAGGTCCAACATGAGCCAGTTGAATCAAGTGATCCGGAAAATCAGCGAAGGTAAACATCTGAGTGAGGCTGAGGCCTTTGCAGCAGTCAATGAAATCATGAGCGGCGAAGCGCAACCGGTCGAAATTGCGGCCTTTTTAACCGGCCTGCGTGTCAAGGGTGAAACGGTTCCGGAAATCACCGGGGCCGCCCGTTCGATGCGCGATTTCGCAATCCGCATCCACCCGGCCGTTGACTTCCTGGTCGACCCTGTCGGTACCGGCGGCGACCAGACCGGAACGGTCAACATCAGCTCGGCGGCGGCCCTCGTTGCTGCAGCAGCCGGAGCCAAGGTTGCCAAGCACGGCAATCGATCCGTTTCCAGCAAATCCGGCAGTGCCGACTTTTATGAAAAGCTGGGGCTCGACATTGCCTTGAGCCCGGCCGAGGTCCAGGCTTGCATCGAAACGTACGGTTTCGGCTTCATGTTCGCCCCGACTTTCCACCCGGCGATGCGCTTTGCTGCCCCGGTCCGGCGCCAGCTTGGCATCCGCACACTGTTCAATATCCTCGGGCCCCTCTCCAATCCGGCATCAGCCCAGGGCCACGTCATCGGCGTCCACGATCCGGCGATCATGCCGTTCGTCGCCGAAACGCTCAAGGCGATCGGTGTCCAGCACGCTCTGATCGTCCATGGCAGCGACCGCACCGACGAAATCACGATCAGTGGTGAAACCGCAGTCATCGAACTCAAGGACGGCCAGATCAAGGCCAGTGTCATCCGCCCGCAGGATTTCGGCCTCACCCCTTCTCCCCTCGAAACGATCAAAGGTGACAGTCCCGCAGACAATGTCCGCATCGTCGAAGCCGCTTTCCACGGGGAGCGCGGGCCGGTTCGTGATGTCATCCTGATGAATGCAGCCGCAACGATCTACGTCGGCCAGCAAGCCAGCAGCTTGCAGGAAGGCTTCGCCAAAGCCGAAGCGGCAATCGACTCCGGGGCTGTTGTACGACTGATCGATCAGCTGCGCACCGTGCGCCACCATGCTGAGGAGGTCGCTCTATGAGCACGATCCTGACCGGCACCATCCTCGACCGCATTGTCGAGCAAAAGCGTTTCCGCCTCGAGCAGCGCCAAAGCGACCTTTCTCTGCTGGATTTGCGCCAAAAAGCGGAAGCCCTCATTCGTCTGCAATCGAGTACTGCACATGCACCGGAAGCCCTCGCCGGTATGGCAGCCAATGCAGCACAGCCAGCCAGCTTCGCCGCTGCACTGCGCAAGCCGAAAAGCCTCGGACTGATCGCCGAGATCAAGCAGGCTTCACCTTCCAAGGGCATCATCGCACCCGATTTCCGGCCGGTTGAGCAGGCCCTCGCCTATGCCCAGGCGGAAGTCCAGGCCATCTCGGTCCTGACCGAAGAAGATTTCTTCCTCGGCTCCGATGAGCATCTGCAGGCCATCCATGCCGCTGTGCCCCAGCCGATCCTGCGCAAGGATTTCACCATAGACCCCTACCAGATCTACGAAGCCCGACTGCTCGGTGCTTCGGCAATCCTTTTGATCGTCGCGATCCTCTCTGACAGTCAGCTGCGCGAATTCATCAGCCTGGCCCAGTCGCTGGGGCTCGATGTTCTAGTCGAGGTGCATACGTTGGAAGAGCTGATGCGGGCAATCGATTGCGGCGCCCAGATCATTGGTATCAACAACCGCGACCTCAAGACCTTCCACGTTGATCTCGGTGTGACCGAACGGCTGGCCGGGATCATCCCCAATGACCGGACCGTCATCTCGGAAAGTGGCATCGTCACCGCCCGCGACATGGCCCGCGTCTATCGCGCCGGTGCCCATGCCGTCCTGGTCGGTGAGACCCTGATGCGCGCCGGTGGTAGTCCGGAATCGGTCGCTGCCACCATCCGCCAGCTCTATTCGGAGATGCCAGGATGACCCGGATCAAGTTCTGCGGCATGCGCCGGCATGAGGATATAGCCCTGGCCAATCAGTTCATGCCTGATTACATCGGCCTCATCTTTGCGCCCAGCAAACGCCAGATCACGCCGGAGCATGCCGCAGCTCTGGTCGCACACTTGGACCCGTCCATCCGCCCTGTAGGTGTTTTCGTCAATGAAGCGGTCAACCGGATCGTGGCAATCGCCGCCCAAGTCGGACTGGCTGCGGTACAATTACATGGAGACGAGGGCCCGCCTGAATGGACCGCTCTGCGCCAGCAGCTGGCTCCCGGCACCGAGATCTGGCAAAAGCTGGCGATTCCAGTCGATCCAGAAGCAGCCGCCCGGCGAGTGCAACGCTTTGAAAGCGCGCTGACCCAGCTGGGACGGGATCAATCTCTGCCCGATGTCATTCTGCTTGACACCGAAATCGGCGGCCAGTCCGGCGGCACCGGCCAGACCTTCCCCTGGCAGCTGCTCGCTGATTTTGCCAGGCACCACACCGTCGCCTGTGCGGGCGGACTCAATCCTGGAAATGTTGCCGCGGCCATCGCCACCCTGCATCCAGCCATTGTTGACTGCTCAAGCGGCATCGAACGCAATCTCGAAAAACAAGCCGACCTCATGGCAGCCTTTCGCGCCACCGTCCACAATCAAGACAGTGAGGACTTGAACCATGACAAATAAACCCGCCCCCCATCCCGGTGACAAACCCGGCCGTTTCGGCCCTTTTGGCGGCCGTTTCGCCGCCGAAACCCTGATGCCAGCCCTGCTCGAGCTGGAGAAAGCCTATACAGTAGCCATGGCCGATCCTGCCTTCATGGCCGAATACAAGCGTTTACTCGCAGATTACGCCGGCCGGCCCTCCCTTTTCTATCATGCTGAACGCTTAAGCCAAGCCTTGGGGACCCAGGTCTACCTCAAGCGGGAGGATCTCAATCACACTGGCGCGCACAAGATCAACAACGTGCTCGGCCAAGTCTTGCTCGCCCGCCGCATGGGCAAAAAGCGCTTGATCGCTGAAACCGGCGCCGGCCAGCACGGCGTCGCCACCGCGACAGCCGCCGCGCTTTTCGGTCTCGAATGCACCGTGTTCATGGGTGCCGAAGACATGGAACGCCAGGCGCTGAACGTTTATCGCATGGAGCTGCTCGGCGCCTCGGTGCACAAGGTGACCTCCGGCACGGCCACGCTCAAGGACGCGACGAGCGAGGCGATGCGCGAATGGACTCGCCGCGCCGACGATACTTATTATGTGATTGGCTCGGTCATGGGCCCGCATCCCTACCCAACCATCGTACGCGACTTCCAGCGCGTGATCGGCGACGAAATTCGCGCGCAGTCCCTAGCTGCCCTCGGCCGCTTGCCCACCGCCCTGATTGCCTGTGTTGGAGGTGGCAGCAATGCCATGGGTACCTTCTATCCATTTATCGACGACACTGAGGTGCGACTGATCGGTGCCGAGGCTGCCGGCGAAGGCATCGATACACCCCGTCATGCCGCGACCATGGCCTATGGCAAACCAGGGGTTTTCCACGGTATGCATTCGCTGTTTCTGCAGGACGACAAAGGCCAGATCGCCCCTGTCTATTCGATTTCCGCCGGTCTGGATTACCCCGGAATCGGCCCTGAGCATGCTTGGCTGCAGTTGTCCGGGCGCGCAGAATATGCCGCTGTCACCGACCGGGAAGCCGTCGATGCCTTCGCCTGGCTATCGCGGATGGAGGGCATCATCCCGGCGATCGAGAGTTCACACGCCATCGCGTTGCTGCGCAAAATGGCCGGCGAGTTCGGACCGGAGGAGGTTGTCGTCGTGACGCTCTCCGGCCGCGGTGACAAAGATGTGGCTGCGATCCAGGCGTACCAGCAGGACCACGGTCTGCTGATGACCGACAACCGGGAGGAATGACCATGGCACAAACCAATCGCATTGAAATCACCCTGGCCCAGCTGGCTGAGACCGGCCAAAAGGCGCTGATCCCGTTCATCGTCGCTGGTGACCCAGACCTTAAAACATCGATCACGATTGCCCGTTCCCTGCTCGAAAATGGCGGCGATATCCTGGAAATCGGTGTGCCCTTCTCCGATCCCAGCGCCGATGGCCCGACGATCATGGCTGCTGATGCCCGCGCCCTGGCCAACGGCACCTCGATCGTCGATGCTTTCCATATGGTGCGCGAGCTGCGGCAAGTGACCGATAAGCCGATCCTGTTCCTCCTGTACTACAACACCATCGTCCAGATGGGGCTCGACCTGTTCTTTTCCACCTGCCGCGAGGTCGGTGTCGACGGAGTCATCATCCCGGACTTGCCGGTCGAAGAGCAGGATGAAGCCGCCCCCGTCGCTGCAGCCCATGATGTGATCATCACCCGCATGGTCTCGCCCTTGTCCGGCGAGCGCCTCCAGGATTTGACACGCGATGCGCGTGGCTTTCTCTATTGCGTCGCCGCCCTCGGCGTCACAGGCGAACGCAGCGAATTGTCCGCTGACCTGAGCCGTTTCGAACAGGCCTTGCGCACCGTCAGTCCAATCCCGCGCGCCCTCGGCTTTGGCATTTCCACCCCGGAGCAGGTCCGTGAACTGGCTGCCGGCTGGGATGGCATCATCGTCGGCAGTGCTATTGTCCGCCGCATTGGCGAAGGCCACGCCGAAGGTCTCGATGCTCATCAACTGGCCCAGCGTCTGGGCAACTACCTCGCTAGCTTGCGCACAGCCCTCGACGAGGGCACCCAGGCCGCCCAACAAACAGCCCGATCCTGAATTGGAGGCTCACCATGGTTGAAAACCGCCTGCCCCTGTTTCCAGACCGCGCGACCTTTCTCGAGTTGGCCCGCACCTACCGCATCGTGCCGGTCTCGGTTCGCATGCCAGCGGATACGGTCACACCGATCTCGCTCTTCCAACGCTTCGACGACCAGAAACAATCCTTCCTGCTCGAATCGGTCGTCGGCGGCGAACGCTGGGCCCGGTTCTCGATCATGGGCCGCCGGCCGCTCCTGCGCCTGCAGAGCCGCACGAGCCAAGTGGAGCTAGCCTTCGGCGACCAGCCCTTGACTGCCGTCGATGCCCTTTCTCCGGTCGACTTGATCCGCGACCTGCTGAAAAACCACGCCCTGCCGCCCGCACCAGCTGAAGAAGGTTTCCGCTGTGGCCTGGTTGGCCATTTCAGCTACGATTTCATCCGCTATCTCGAGCTTTTGCCTGACGAGAACGAGGACACGCTGAATTTACCCGACTGCGAGCTGATGGCTCCCGGCGAAGTCGTGCGCTACGATCATTTGAAAAATGAAATGACCCTGATCTGCAATGTCTTGATTTCGGACGACCCCGAGCGTGATTACAGCCAGGCCTCCGCCAGCCTGTTCGGCCTGATCAGCCAGCTCTTTGGACCGCAACCGGGCCACATGCCGGTTGCGCTGCCTCATGCCAGCCGCCGCTCGATGCAGCTCGACTTCAAGTCCAATGTCAACAAAGACGATTTCCTGAACCAGGTCCGCCGGGCCAAGGAATACATCCGCAACGGCGATATTTTCCAGGTCGTGCTGTCACAACGCTTTTCTGCCCCTTACAAAGCGGATCCCTTTGCCATCTACCGGGCCTTGCGCCACGTCAATCCATCGCCGTACCTGTTTTTTGTCCGCCAGTCCGGCGCGATCCTGATCGGCGCTTCGCCGGAAATGCTTGTCCGGCTCTCCGGTAAGCGGATCGAGACCTGCCCGATCGCCGGCACACGCCCGCGCGGCCAGACCGTCGAGCAGGACGACCAGCTCGCGACTGACCTTTTGGCTGACACCAAGGAGCTGGCAGAGCACGCCATGCTTGTCGACCTGGCTCGAAACGATGTCGGCAGGATCAGCCGCTTCGGCACCGTCGCTGTCCGCGATTTCTGCCATGTCGAGCGGTTTTCCCACGTCATGCACCTGGTCACCGTTGTCGAAGGCGAGCTGCGTGAAGACCGGTCGGCGATTGACGTCCTCTCTTCCCTGCTGCCGGCAGGCACACTCTCCGGCGCACCGAAAATCCGCGCCATGGAGATCATCGACGAGCTCGAGACCCTGCGCCGCGGCCCCTATGGTGGAGCGGTCGGCTACCTCGGTTTTGACGGCCTGCTCGATACCTGCATCACGATCCGCACAGCGGTTCTCGCCCACGGCAAGATCCACGTCCAGGCTGGTGCCGGCATCGTCGCTGATTCCGTCCCGGAAACCGAATACCAGGAAACGGTCAACAAAGCCATGGCCCTCTTCTCGGCCATCAACCAGGCAGGTGACTATCTATGATCCTCTTACTCGACAATTTCGACTCGTTCACCTATAACGTCTACCAGATGGTCGGTGAGTTCCATCCTGACCTCGAGGTCTATCGCAACAATGTCCTGACCCTCGCCGACATCGAAGCGATGAACCCCTCGCACATCATCCTCTCCCCCGGGCCCGGCTATCCAGCCGACGCCGGGATCATGCCCGCCGTGATCCAGAAGTTTGCCGGTAAAATCCCCCTGCTTGGCATCTGTCTCGGTCACCAGGGGATTGGCGAAGCCTTCGGCGCCCGGATCATCCACGCCCCCGTCCCCGTCCACGGCAAACGCTCAACCGTCGAGCTCGACCGCAGCTGCCTGATGTTTGCCGATCTGCCCGCGCGGATCGAGGTCGG
>Ga0228536_1001169_pt1 | contig 29121 bp, 30 predicted proteins | sample SJ1Smetagenome_FD_168611 | JGI IMG/M metagenome (GOLD analysis project Ga0228536, IMG submission 168611) | Enriched culture of PCE-dechlorinating microbial communities from Ithaca, New York, USA - SJ1.S | ecosystem: Engineered > Modeled > Simulated communities (microbial... > Unclassified...
TCAGGATATCAAAAATATTCAGTACAAACTAAACCGAAGACCTCGAGAAAAATTAGATTTTAAATTACCCAAAAATGAGTTTTTCAAACATTTTGTGTAATTTCGCACTTGCTGGTTGAATCTGCACTATCAAAAATTCCCCATTAAATTTTATTTATCGTGCAAAAACTATTACTTTTGCAACTCGAAACTGAACATTGAAACATTCATAAGTATGTCGAAAAAACATAACGAAGACAAAACGGAAAAAAATCTGGAGACGATTGACGAAAAACTCACGTCGTCCGAGCAATTTTTAGAAAAGAATCAAAAGCGGATTCTTATCGGATTAGCAGCGCTTGTCGTAATCGTAGGAGCTTTTTTGGCTTACAATTATTTATACATGCAGCCTAAAAACCTAAAGGCACAAGCAGCGATTTTCAAAGGTGAAAGATATTTCCAGAACGGACAGGATTCGCTCGCATTATTTGGTAATGGCAACGATTTTATAGGTTTCGAATCTGTCATAACTCAATACAAAGGGACTAAAACGGCAGACTTGGCTCACGCTTACGCCGGTATATGCTATAGCCGACTCGGAAACAACGAGAAAGCCCTCGAACATCTGAAAAAATTCAAGGGAGGTGATTTACTCATCAGCCCTGCTATCGAAAGCGCCATCGGTGACGTTTACGTGAATATGGGCAATTCGGATGAAGCTATCGTTCATTACTCTAAAGCTGCCGCGAAAGCAGATGATCAAATGTTGAGTCCGATTTTTTACAAGAAAATCGGCATAATTTATTTAAATGACAAGAAATTCGATAAAGCTATCGAAACATTCACCAAGATTAAAGACAGTTATCTGAATACACCTGAAGGTATGGAAGCCGATAAATATATCGAAGCGGCAAAACTTCAAGCAAGTGGTAAAAATAACTAACCGTATTTTCCCGAAATAATTTCTCTACAGAAAATGGCAACAGATCTCCATAACTTATCGGAATATAATCCCAACAATATACCGCGCGGAGAAGGCAAAAAAATAGCAATTGTTGTTTCGGAATGGAATAGCAATATCACCGAAAATTTGCTTCAAGGTGCTTATGACACACTAATAAAATTCGGAGTAACTTCTCAAAACATATCGATTCATTGGGTTCCGGGTAGTTTCGAATTGACTTTCGGGGCCAAAACTCTAATCGAAAAAATTCATCCCGATGCACTCATCATGCTCGGCTGTGTTATTCAGGGCGAAACACCCCACTTCACTTACGTTTGCCAAAGTGTTACGCAGGGAGCAACCGAATTGAATATCAAATATGATGTTCCCGTAATATTCGGATTGCTTACAACTACCACTCTCGAGCAGGCAAAAGATCGTGCGGGTGGCCGACACGGAAACAAAGGAGATGAAGCTGCCATAACGGCATTAAAAATGATTGCTTTAAACAATCGGGAGTTCTAATTCGTTTATCTCGTAATATAAGGGGGCAGTTACCAGAGTGGCCAAATGGGGCTGACTGTAACTCAGCTGGCGTAGCCTTCGGTGGTTCGAATCCATCACTGCCCACAACAAAATAATTCACAGTTAATTTTTTTAAGTTTGTGAAAGACAATATCATAAATTAATTTATGCGGAAGTAGCTCAGTCGATAGAGCATTAGCCTTCCAAGCTGAGGGTCGCGGGTTTGAGTCCCGTCTTCCGCTCTCATTCAGGAAGCAATCCCTAAAGGGTTGCTTTTTTTCGTGAAAAAAAACGAAATGTTAAGTACAGCAGACACCAAACAGATTCGCGATTTTACGCAAGGGAAGATATTCCGTCAGCTTCTTATGCTGGCACTGCCTTTGATGGCCATCAGTTTTATACAGATGACCTATAATATGGTAGATCTCATTTGGATCGGACGGCTGGGCAGTCGGTCTGTAGCCGCCGTAGGTGCAGTCGGAATGATAATGTGGATGATGAATTCCGTTGCCCTAGTCTCCAAAGTCAGTGCTGAAGTTTCAATCGGCCAATCCATAGGAGCTCGACGATTAGATCAAGCGGCCATCTACGCCTCACACACTACCACCATTGCCATCATAATGGGATTATTTTTCGGATTGATTTTTTTCTTGTCCCCCGATTTAAGTGTTTCTTTTTTTAACTTAGACGATGATATATCTAATGAAGCAGCGCGTTATCTGAAAATTATTTCGTTTGGATTACCTTTCGTTTTTTTAATATTAAATTTCTCGGGTATTTACGTCGGTTCCGGGCTCAGTACGCTTCCCATGTATTTCAATATTGCCGGATTGGGGTTGAATATATTACTTGATCCTCTTCTTATTTTCGGAGTTGGACCTTTTCCCAAAATGGGGACTTCCGGAGCAGCTTTGGCTACCTGCATTTCTCAAGGAGTGGTGTTTTCGCTCTTTGTATTCCACCTCAAACGAAAAAACGGATTATTAGGAAACTTTCCGTTTTTTATCAGATTACATCGTCGCTATACACTGAATATATTGAAACTCGGCGTCCCGGTTGCCACAATGAATATCTATTTCTCGTTTATCAACATGAATCTGGCACGAATCGCCTCGATCTACGGAGGTTATTTGGGAGTAACAAGTCAAACAACTGGTGGTCAAATCGAAGGAATAACTTGGAATACATCGCAGGGATTTTCTACGGCTTTGGGGAGTTTCGTTGCACAAAATTACGCAGCCGGTCAAAATAAAAGAATGAATACGGCTTATAAACATACGCTCCAAATGATGGGAACTCTCGGCTTGATAGTTACCTTGGCATTCATGTTTTTTGGGAACGAAATCTTTTCGGTTTTTATCCCCGAAAAAGCGGCCTATGAGGCTGGTGGAGAGTATCTGTTTATTTTAGGTATTTCTCAACTCTTTATGATGCTCGAAATCACAACTCAGGGGATGTTCAACGGGCTGGGGAAAACCAATCCTCCTGCAATCATCAGCATCGCATTCAATACATTGCGCATTCCGCTCGCCATTTTTTTAGCCACACGAATGGGAGTTGCCGGAGTATGGTGGTCTATCTCTCTGACTTCGATCTTCAAAGGTGTGATTTCGGCCACATGGTATTATTTCACAATGCGTCGAATGCGACTAAATCAGAATCAGTAGTGATTTGATGTCTATCGAAAAAGCATTCATCAACTTAATCCCTTGGCAAAAATAATCCGATATCGCTAACAGGCAGATTAAATTGGTTGGCCACATAAGAATTAGTCATTTTACCATTATACATATAGAAGCCTGCAGCAAACCCGCGGTCGAATCGAGCAAACAGATCCACTCCTCCCAAATCGGCCATCACCGAAAATAAGGAAGAAAAAATATTACTCAACGCGATCGAGGCAGTTCGTGCCACGCGCGAACTAAGACTCGTTTCACAAAAATGAAGAACACCGAATTTTTCGAAAATCACGGGATAACCGGGCAAACAAGCTTCAGCAGTGGTTTCGAAACAACCGCCCTGTGCCATACGCAAGTCGATGATCAGTGCACCTGTTTTCATTTTACGTATCAAATCGGAAGAGATACGGTAAAAATGCGTTTTGTTGACATATTGAAACGCACCTATCACAACATCTGCCGAACGAAATGTGTTTCGTAATACATTGGGTTGAAGAGTAGATGTAAACAAAGTTCTTCCCAAAGTATGCTGGATGGTACGCAACTTGCTTATGTCTTCGTCAAATACTTTTACCTGAGCTCCTAACGCTAATGCTGCACGAGCAGCTACCGTTCCTGCCACACCCGCTCCGGCTATAATCACTTCAGTAGGTGAAACACCCGGAACGCCGCCCATCAATATACCTTTTCCACCATGTGCATTACTCAACAATTCAGCCGCCAACGTGATGGAGGTCGCACCCTCTATTTCGGAAATAGCCGTTACAAAAGGCGAAACTCCCGTATTATCATAAATTAAATCGTAAGCTATCGCATTTATCCGTTTTTCGGACATTAATTCGAGAAGTGGCAGAGATAATCGATGCAATTGCAAAAAAGAGAAAACAACCGACCGAGGGTTCATCATGTTTACTTCTTCTAATGTTGGCGGTGCTATCTTCAAAACAAGATCGACCTGCAAGGCCTCACTGTGTGATTCTACTATTTCAGCCCCCGACTCTGCATAATATCGATCCGAATAATTGATCGTCAGTCCCGCTCCTTTTTCAACGAGAACACGATGCCCTGCCTCCACCAGTAAAGCAGTGGTTTCGGGAGTCAAAGCAAGTCGTTTTTCAACAATTTGATTCTCTTTTGGGATGCCGATTATGAGCGATGCCCGAGTTTTGTCTATTTTTTGCAGCATTTCGCGAACTAAAAACGAAGTGCTTTTAAATGGTTCATACATCATTATTTCGTTAAAGCTTTCAGTTTTTCAATAATACGATCAGCCATGACTGAAACATGCTCTTTGGCGACAAGTTTGTCGGTGTTGACGACAACGTCGGACTGCATATAAAAAGGTTCTCTTTCGGATAAATGTCGCGTAATGAAAGGCACCAATTCATCCCTCGTTTTGCCTTCGATGATCGGTCGCACCGTTCTTGAGGCCAACAATCGTTCGGCGAGTTCTTCAGGATCGCATTTAATATATACTGTTTTTCCGGCATGCTTCATCACCTGCATGTTATCGAAGAAGCATGGTGCTCCTCCACCCGTAGCTACCACAATATTTTCGAATTGAGCGACTTCTAATAAAGAATTTCTTTCTAATTGTCTGAATCCGGCTTCACCTTTTTCCTCAAACAAATATGGAATTGTTGTATGATATTTGTTTTGAATATAAGCATCCAGATCAATAAATTCCAGACCAAGTTTTTTGCCGATTAATCTTCCGATAGTGGTTTTTCCCACGCCCATATATCCAATGATAAAAATACGTTCCATATTTCGATTCTTGAAAAATAAATTACAACAACGGAGCGAACAAACGCAGTAACGATTCCAGAAAGCGCTTCCGGCGAGGTCGCTTGATCCATTCTTTAATGGATAGTTGCACACATTCACGCTGGTCTTCGATAAATATTTCTCGCGCTTCATTACCCGTTTCGGAACTATATACAAAAGCCTCGACTTCGAAATTCTGTTCAAAACTTCTTACATCGAAATTGGCAGAACCAATAAGTGTAAGCGAATCATCGAAGATCATTAGTTTCGAATGCAAGAATCCCTTCCGGTAGAAATAGACTTTTATACCCGCCTCCAGCATTTGTTTGACATAAGAATAGGAAGCCATTTGCACAAAAAGCATATCCGATCGTTCGGACATCATGAGCCGTACATCTACGCCACGTATCGCAGCAATCTGTAATGCATTGATCATCATGTCGGTAGGCAGAAAATAAGGGGTTTGAATGAAAATCGATTTGCGGGCATTGTAAATGGCTTGCAGAATAGCACTGGGAATTTCTTTCACCGTACGCATGGGCCCGCTGCTCACAATTTGCATCGTGTTGGTTCCGAAATCGTCGAGCATTGGAAAATATTTTCTCGAAGTGATAAGCGTTTGAGAAACAAAATACCAATCAAGGAGAAAAACAGATTGCAATCCCTGCACACCCTTTCCCTCAATACGCGCATGCGTATCGCGCCACGAGCCCCATGCAAAACCGTTTATATATCGGTCGGCAACATTCATTCCGCCGGTGTAGCCGATTTGTCCGTCAATTATGACCATCTTGCGGTGATTTCGGTAATTGACATGCGAAGTAAGTCTTGGAAAAGTCAACTTTAAAAACGGTTCCGTTTCGATACCTGCCATCCGAAAATGTTCGTAATATTTTTTATCGGATTTTCTCGATCCAAAACTATCATAAATTATTCGAATTTCCAGACCTTCTTTCGCTTTACGAATAAGTGCGTCCTGCAGGCGCCTTCCGATTTCATCATCCGAAAGCACATAGTATTCCACATGAATGTGCTTTTTTGCCCGACTTATGTCTGCAAGTAAATGTTCGAACTTTTCTTTTCCGGAAGTAAAAATCTTTACGTCATTGCCACCCAGCAGAGGATTATAATCCATTTTCTGTATGAGGTTGATAAGATCGGAATGCTCTTCGGGAACGGCAACTTGAGCAGGGATCTGCATCTCGTCGAGAGGACGTTTCTTCAACTTACTATACGTTCGTTTCGAAATAATGCGTCTCTTGGTGAGGTCTTGCCCGAAAATAGCATACCAAACAATTCCCACAACCGGCAAAAACACAACGGCCATAATCCATGCTACCGATTTTATAGGATTGCGGTTTTCGGAGATTAAAACCACAACCACACCGGCAACCGTTAAAAAATAAACGATCTGGATAATCTGTATGACTGTACTGCTAACGTATATCATTTCGGTCAAGTTCGGTATTTTCCTTCATTCACATCTTCCAAAATATTCAGATAAGATTGATAACGACTTTCGCTAATAAAATGATTTTCGACGGCGTTCAATACGGCACAGCCCGGTTCGTTGAGATGAAGACAATTATAAAACCGGCACTGTTGTGCAAATCTGAATATTTCGGGAAAATAATGCGACACTTCTTGTGTAGTCATATCAACAGTTCCAAAGCCTTTGATTCCGGGCGTATCTATCAGGAAACCACCTCCATCCAACTCGATCATCTCCGAAAATGTAGTTGTATGAGTTCCCTTGTGATGATAATCGGAAATTTTCCCCACTTTCTGTAGCGGCTTGTTTATCAATGAATTTACAAGACTCGATTTACCAACACCGGAATGCCCTGCCAACAAAGTGATTTTTCCTCTCGTTAATCTTCTCAAATCACTCAATCCTTCTCTCGTAATTGCCGAAACGCATATCGACGAATAACCTATGACGGAATAAAGATGAACCAGTCCATCAAGATATTCCAAATCATAGCTATCGCATAAATCTACTTTGTTGAAAACAAGTAATACCGGGACACGGTAAGCTTCGGCAGTAACCAGAAATCGATCGATGAAGATTGTTGTTGTCTCGGGATCTCGAACTGTGATACACAAAGCCGCCTGATCGATATTCGCAGCAAGAATGTGCGAATGCTTCGACAAGTTTGAAGCTCGTCGGATAATATAATTCTTGCGATCTTCTATTTCGGTTATAAATGCGCCTCCTTCCGAATTTTTTTCGAAAATCACGCGATCTCCAACCACTATCGGACTTGTACTGCGAATACCCTTCAGGCGAAAATTACCTTTAGCCCTGCATATAACGTCTTCGCCATCATCGCTACGCACCAGATAGGTATTACCCGTGTTTTTAATCACAATACCTTTCATGGCGCTCATGTACGTAAACTGTCAACAGCAATGGCCGGTCAGTGGTAAAAATGTAACTCGATTTTTTACTCAAGTAGAATCATTTAAACGGTAAGTATTTCTTTCTCTTTGACGGCAAACATATCGTCCACTTTCTTGATGTATTTGTCGTGAAGTTTTTGAAGATCGGCTTCGGTATCTTTTCCAACGTCTTCGGGAAGCCCTTCCTTCACGGCTTTTTTCACCTCTTCAATCGCTTCGCGTCGGGCGTTGCGGATACTTATCTTCGACTCTTCTGCTTCTTGTTTGATTTGCTTTACTAATTGCCGGCGTCGCTCTTCGGTTAGAGGGGGTATTCCGAGTCGAATAACTTCGCCGTTGTTTTCGGGCGTTATGCCTACCTCCGAATCCATAATTGCTTTTTCCACAGTCCGCAGCATGGATTTTTCCCAAGGCTGCACCAAAATCGTTTTGGCATCGGGCGTAGTAATAGTAGCTACGTTAGAAAGAGGGACATTGCTTCCGTAATATTCCACACGAACACCGTCCAGAATGTGAGGATTAGCCCTTCCTGCACGAATCCTGGATAAGGTCTCCTCGAGAAACTCAATCGCCATTTGCATTTTTTCTTCGGCGTCTTTTTTGATGTTGGAAACTTCCATATTCTTCTATTTTAAATGTTTTACCGCAAAAATAGTGAAAATATTTTAAACAATATCACCAAACTCACACATAAACAACCGTCCCGATGGGTTCTCCATCGATAACTTTTTTAAGATTGCCATAAGTGTCCATATCAAATACCACAACCGGCAGATTGTTATCTTTGCACAATGTGGTTGCTGTCAAATCCATCACTTTCAATCCACGAGCATACATCTCGTCAAACGATATTTGGTCGAATTTGACGGCCGAAGGTTCTTTTTCGGGATCAGCCGTATAAACACCGTCCACGCGCGTTCCCTTAAGCATGGCATCGGCTTCGATTTCAATTCCTCGCAACGCCGAAGCCGTGTCGGTTGTAAAAATAGGATTGCCCGTCCCGCCGGCAAGAATGGCAATTTCGCCATTCTGCATGGCTTCGATGGCTTTCCATTTGGTATAAAGTTCGCCGACAGGTTCCATGCGAATCGATGTAAACACTCTGTTATTCTGCCCGATGGAAGTAAGTGCCGAGCTCAACGCCAGGCTATTGATTACCGTTGCCAGCATACCCATCTGATCGCCCTTTATGCGATCAAATCCTTTTTTAGAGCCACTAAGTCCTCTAAAAATATTTCCGCCACCAATCACGATACCGATTTCGACACCTGATTGTGCGACTTCTTTCAACTGTCGGGCATATTCTTCGAGCCGTTTCTCGTCAATTCCCTGTTCTTTGTCTCCGGCCAACGATTCTCCGCTTAGTTTGAGAAGTATTCTGCTGTATTTTTTCATTTTCGATTCGATACTGAAAATTTTTCAAATTCATTCATCCAAAAATTTCACCTCTTTAAATGCATATACGCGCTCTTCATCCGTTTCGAAAGTTCTGAGCACGAGATGACCGGTTGGAAGGATAAGATCGATTTTTGCCCTAAATTGGCCGTTGGCATCTTCAAACGGATGATATCCGTTGATACGATACAGATCGAGCATATATTCATCATCGATAATCTGCTGTTCTCCGCGCTGCAATTCGCGATATAAAAGAAAAAACTCTCGCATAAATGTGTTGAGAACATATACCCGATCATATTCCGTTCCGGTAATCTGCCTCAACGATACCGGATTGGGTAATTCGGGTGGAAATTCTCGCTGATTAAGATTGATGCCTGCACCGATAATGCTATGCTCGATTTGATCGCCCTGAATATCGCTTTCGATGAGGATTCCTGCAATTTTTTTGTCTTTCCAGTAAATATCATTCGGCCATTTGATTCGTATATCATCGACAAACTGGTCGAGTGTGTTTTTGATTGCGAGTGAAGCCATTTTTGAAATAATAAACTGCTCTTTGGCCGGCACCTGTCGCGGATAAATCAAAAGGCTGAATAGGAGATTGTCTCCTTTGGACGAAATCCACGTGTTGCCCGCCTGACCTCGTCCAACAGTCTGATAATCGGCCATTACAAGAGATCCTTCTTCGGGATGCTGTGATTCTACGAGCTCTTTCATATAACTGTTGGTAGAATCGACTTCGTTGAGCCGAACTGTGAGTCTATCTTTACTTAGTTGATCCATAATATTCTAATTGCTGTTTTTTGGGTAATTTTTTTACAACTTCTTCCACCGAATGGCAGATCCAGCTTTTCACTTCTGCATCGGGCATTTCGCCGGTTATATAAATGCAATTCCAGTAAGTTTTGTTCATGTGATAAGCCGGCTCAACGCATCGATATTTCTCACGCAGAGCCACCACTCTGCTTGGATCGCATTTGAGCGTAATGCACAACCTGTCGGAATCCAATGGAATCATTGCAAACATTTTTCCCATCACTTTCATCACCAGCGTTGCGTCGTCGAATGGCAGAGTCGCTTCTGCATCTTTGATTGTCAAACAAAATTCGTACAAATCTTCAACATTCATTTTCTATCCGATCAGAGTAAACAAGCTGCCATCACAGAAAAGGAAGAAATGCATCCTCGATGTGCTCAATTTCAAATTTTCCACCATCCCAAACCACACCAACAATGTCGAACCGTGCAGGTTTGTCAATGGCATGCTCAATCAGGTAATGATCGGCAGCCTCTACCATACGTCGCTGTCTCGCAGTGCCCACAAAATCTTCGGGATTGCCCCACTGCACTGAAGTACGTGTTTTCACCTCCAGAAACACGATAAATGCCTCGTTTTCTGCAACAATATCGATTTCGTATCCGTGAAACGTCCAATTGCGATCGACAATATCATATCCTTTTTCAATCATCAGTCGGGCAGCGGCCTCTTCACCCATTTTGCCAAGCTCGTTGTGTTGCGCCATACGAAATGCTTTAATTTATGCGTAAAAATACAAATTTAAGTCTAATGCGCTTCGTTTTCGTTAAATTTTTTTGTTTTTTTGTATTGGCAAACAACAAATAATGCCTCATCAATAAAATCAATCCTGATAAATGAACAAGTCAGCACATTTCAAATCATCGTCGAACCCAAAACTCCGCACAAAAAAAGCAGAATTTATGTTGAATGACGACGAATATCAATTGATCGATTTTTATTTACGTAAATATAAAATCACCAATCGTTCGCGTTGGTTCCGCGAAACAGTTTTAAATCATATTTTCAAAAATATGGATCAGGATTATCCGACTCTTTTCAGTGAAAACGAGATGAGGCGATAAACGTAATTATGATTGGCGGGAAAGAATCGATGCTGACGGGTTAGCAAACAACTCTGACGAGAGAGATAACGGTGCTGACCGGAGAGAAAAAGCGGAAAAACAGTGGATTAACCCATATTTACGAAATAAAATAACACTAACATCACTACACACAATGATATTGGATGATGAATATTTTATGAGGCAAGCTCTCTCCGAAGCAAAACTTGCATTCAGCGAAGACGAAATACCCATAGGTGCGGTCATTGTGAATAAAAATCGCATCATTGCGCGTGCACACAATCTTACCGAAACTCTCAACGATGTAACGGCCCACGCCGAAATGCAAGCCATCACCGCAGCTGCTTCGGTGATGGGCGGAAAATATCTCACCGACTGCACTTTGTATGTTACTGTTGAGCCTTGCCCGATGTGTGCCGGAGCTCTGCGCTGGGCACAAATCGCAAAAATAGTGTTCGGCGCCTCGGACAAAAAACGCGGCTATCACACTGTTTCCCCCGGAATGCTCCATCCCCGCACCCAAGTTGTTTCGGGCATTTTGGCCGACGAATGTGCTTCGCTCATGCAATTGTTTTTCGAACAAAAAAGATGAACGGACAAAAGTCTCAACTTCTGCCGTTCGATAGATTTAGATGGTATTGTTGGATTAAAACAGATACTATATTTTCAGGAAAATTTTCTTTTTATACAAAAAGTAGAGGAACAGCCATCCAATTGTAACATATCCTACTGCATGGACAAATGGCGCCCACATGGTCGGGACAAGATCGCCTATTCCGGCAAAGAAAAATTCGGTAGCGTTGTTCCAACCGATGATGCGATTGGCCAAATAGATGGTGAGCGGATTCATGCCGATCACAACAAAAAAAGTAGCCCATTTCCGATATTTCCACACATCGATGATCAGATAAAAAATAGCCAACAGCAACATACTCAAACCTCCAACCCAACAAACGAATGAACTCGACCACAGATTTTTGTTGATAGGGAAAGCCAAATTCCACACCTGCCCCACAATCATCAGCAAAATGGCAGCTATCGTCATGTACATTACTTTCTTCGTCGGTTTCACCGAACTCATCAAAAATTCGCCGGTAAGCATCCCCAACAGTCCTGTTGCCACAGCCGAAATGGTAGGCAAAATACCTTCGTTGTCCCCAAGCTCATAGCAACAAAAACGTCCCGGAAGCAACATTCGGTCAATATAGCTCGAAATATTTCCCTTCATGGAATAGTGATCCGGATCGCCAAAATCGGGCGCCTTGAAAATCACAAAAATCAACCAGTAGAAAATCAAAATGCAGACCGTCCAAATCGCACGAGTTCGATGACTTTTCGTATTCATAAAAATGAGAGCTGCAAACATCCAGGCCAATCCTATTCGTCCCAACACACTTGCGTAGCGAAGATGTGCAAAATCGAAACTCAGCCCGTTGTTGTAAAGGATACCTATAAGTACCAGCAGCAATCCGCGCAGAAAAACGTGCCGCGTAAGTGCTTGCCGTCCCCCCTGCGCTGCCATTCGCTTTCGTGCCGAAAAAGGGAAAGAAACTCCGGCAATAAACAGGAACAAAGGAAAAATCATATCATAGGCATGAAACCCGTGCCATGCCACGTGCGTCATTTGGTCAGCCCACCATTGTAAAACAGGAACTCCCGTGAGCGTACCCAATAAGATGAATACTTCTTCGGCGCCCATTATCCAAAACATATCGAACCCTCGAAGAGCATCCAACGATTTCAATCGCTCGTTTCCGGGCTGTTTTTCAGATTGTTGATTCATATTTTTTTATTGTTTTTAAGTATTTCCGTTTTTATGAAACTAACACCAACGCAACGTCTCTTCTCTCAAAAGATCAATTCATCCATTTTTTCACACATCAGTAAGTCTGCAAATATACGTGAATTGTTTCGAAAAACGGAAAATTTCTGTAATTCCATAACCTTTAAATTCATCTTTGTAAATCGAAAATTCGGCCATTAGCGGCAAACACTCGTATTTTCACAAAAACCACGACATTTTTTAATCTTTCTTAAAAGCATCTTTCTTTTTTTCAGTGCAGGTTTGATTATTTGGAACTATTTGTATCTTTGCTACCTGTGTATTGTAACAAAACATTATTTTCACAAACCATTTTCAACAATTTGTAAAACCATGGCTACAACAACTGCAAAACTCTATTCATTCAACTTAAGCAACGCAAAAACCTATCTTCTTGCTTCGTTGTTTGTCGTCGGAAATTTAGTTTTCCCACAATTAGCGCATCTGGTACCCAATGGCGGCTTTATTCTGCTTCCAATCTACTTTTTCACACTTATTGCTGCCTACAAGTACGGGATTCACGTCGGAATGTTGACAGCGATTCTTTCGCCTATAGCTAACAATTTGATTTTCGGAATGCCACCTTCAGCCGTTTTGCCCATCATCATCATTAAGTCGATTATCTTGGCTATAGCTGCCGGATTGTTAGCCAAACATTTCCGCCAGGTATCATTATTGGGAATTTTTCTTGCTATTTTGTCTTATCAAATCGTCGGTATCGGAATCGAATGGATAATGAACGGTAATCTTTCGGTTGCATTACAGGACATTCGCATCGGATTTCCCGGATTACTGATACAACTTTTTGGAGGATACCTGCTACTGAAATCGATGCAAAAGATTTAGTCGGATAACACGTTACTGCTAAATCTGAGATGAGCGGAGGAAAATCATTCGATGAAGTCATGCAACGGTTTCGTGAAATAGAATTTCACGAAACGTTTGATATGATTGTTGCCATTGCCAACGGCGGCATTATCCCTGCTGCATTGCTCAATCAGCGGCTGAACATCGACATTCAACTTCTGAAAATAAATTTGCGCGATGTTCAACAAAAACCGCGTTACGACCGTCCAAAACTCGTTTCGCCAATAGATTTCACATTTAAAGACAAAACTATTCTCTTGGTGGAAGATCGTGTGAAAACGGGAGCCACATTGAATTATGCGATTGATCTGCTGAAAGATGAAGCCAAGCTGGTAAAAACTTTCGCCGTGAATGGTAAAGCCGATTACTGTCTGTATAATGAAGATTGTTTTAGATTTCCATGGATTTTGTAAGTATAAAAACAGTCCTGTTTTTTATCCCGGGCGACCCTATTTGCGGAAATCTAAAAAAACGCAACTAATTGACATAATGTAATGAAAGTTCGTATTGTTTTTCGTCCTATCCTGCTGATCCTGCAAATAATCACATTGCTGAGTGTGCCTCATTTGTCATTCTCTCAGCAAGTTGCCGATAGCGTCCGATTAGACGAAATCATCGTAACGGGAAACATGTCGAAAGTCAACTTGCAAAATGCACCAATGAGCATTAGCGTAATATCGAAGAATCAAATCGATGCTCACAAGCAACCGTCGCTATTACCTATACTCAGCGAAGAAGTTCCCGGACTGTTTGTCACACAACGTGGAGTGATGGGTTTTGGAGTAGCTTCGGGGGCAGCGGGAGGCATAACCATCCGCGGCATCGGAGGAACACCTACATCCGGAGTTTTGGTTTTGATAGACGGACACCCACAATTCATGGGACTCATGGGACACCCATTGGCCGACACCTATCTTTCTTCATCAACCGAACGCGTGGAAGTGATTAGAGGCCCTGCTTCGATACTTTACGGATCAAATGCTATGGGTGGTGTAATCAACATCGTTACTCGACAAATGAATCACAACGGCATTCGCAATTCGGTTCAAACAATGTATGGAAGCTACAATACACTTAGTGCAAACATTTCGTCAAATTATCGACAGAACGGTTTTTTTGCCAATGCCGATTTAAGTTATAACCGCACCGACGGACACCGCCCAAATATGGAGTTCGATCAAACCGGTGGCCAAGCCAAAGCGGGATACGATTTTTCGGATAATTGGCGCGCTTTCGCCAATATTGATCTTTCGAATACGAACGCATCAAATCCGGGAACACTCCAAACTCCCATGGAGGACAACGATGCCGATATTACGCGCGGGATGGCCTCTTTCACCGTGGAGAACAAATATGTCAATACCACCGGTGTCGTGAAAATTTATTATAATTTCGGCGAACACAAAATTAACGATGGCTACGTTGAAGGTGCAGAGCCTAAAACTTACCTGTTTCATTCGAATGACGACATGATGGGATTCGCAATCAGGCAGTCCTATTCGTTTGCGGAAGGAAACCAAACCACGGCAGGATTCGACCTTCAACGTTTCGGAGGCAAGGCCCGCAATCGTTATATCGACGGAATAACTCCTGACTTCAAAATCGTGGACGTTCACTTGAATGATATGGCAGGTTATATAGATATTCAACAAGCGGTTTTCGATCAAAAACTTACTTTCAATGGCGGTCTTAGGATCGATCATCATGAAATAAATGGTTCGGAGTGGATACCGCAATTGGGGGCAAGTTATTCGCCATCTTCTTCAACTATTGTTAAAGCAATTGTCAACAAAGGATTTCGCAACCCAACCATTCGCGAAATGTATATGTTCCCTATACAAAATCCCAATTTAAAGCCCGAACGATTAATGAACTACGAAGTCTCGCTACTTCAATCTTTTCCTCGACAGCAACTTTCGTTTGGTCTAAATCTATTTTATATCAGAGGGAGCAATATGATTCAGGTAGATGTAGTTGAAGGAAAACCACTCAACGTAAATTCAGGAAAAGTGGAAAATAAGGGAGTCGAACTCGATATTCACTACGAAGCAAACCGTAACCTGCATTTTTCGGCCAATTACAGTTTGTTGAATATGAAATACAAATTGTTAGCTGCACCCGAGCACAAAATTTATATGAGCGGAAATTTCACAACCGGACGCTGGAATATATCTACAGGCATTCAATATATCGGCAATCTCTACACGAATATTCGGCCCGAAATGAGAAAAAACAGCTTCGTTCTCTGGAATTGTCGAGCACATTATCAAGTGATAAAATGGATGAAGCTATTTGTCAAGGGCGAAAACCTTCTCGATCAATCATACGAAATCAACGACGGATATCCCATGCCGGGAATTACCGCATTCGGAGGAGTTTCAATCGAGATATGATTTTTTCATTTTCAGTCAAGACGAATTGAAAAATGGCGCAAAATCCGAATAAAACCGAAAATCGGAAAACTCAGAGTACAAAAAACTTATATAGAAGCATATCTGATAACCAAACAATACAAAAATACGAACAACATGGATAGACGGAATTTTCTTAAAGCAGTAGCTCTGACGGGAGCAGCCTTCACTACAATGAAAGAAGCGGATGCAATGAGTATTCTTACTCAAGGCTTCGAATCGGCCAATGCTGCCACCAAATACGATCTTGTTGCCGTGATTGGTGGCGAACCCGAAGTTATGTTCCGCAAAGCAATCGCAGAATTGGGAGGAATGAAGAACTTCATCAGCCGTGGAGATAAAGTATGTGTTAAGCCCAATATCGGATGGGATCAACCACCTGAAATGGCAGCTAACACTAACCCCAAACTCGTGGCCGAAATCATTAAGCAATGTTTTGATGCCGGAGCCAAAGAAGTAACCGTTTTTGACCACACTTGCGACGACTGGCGCAAATGCTACGCCAACAGTGGTATAGAAGCAGCGGCCAAAGCCGCAGGGGCCAAGGTTGTACCGGCTCATCAGGAATCGTATTACAAAACCGTTTCGTTGCCTAAGGGCAAAAAACTGAAAACAGCTAAGATACACGAAGCAATCGTTGACAGCGACAAATGGATTAACGTTCCTATTCTGAAAAATCACGGCGGAGCACAAATGACCATTTCGATGAAAAATTACATGGGCATCGTTTGGGATCGAGGATTTTTCCATGCAAACGACCTGCAACAATGCATTGCCGACGCATGTACCTACGAAAAGCGTCCTGTGCTCAACATCGTAGATGCTTATCGATTGATGAAAACAAGTGGTCCCAGAGGCAAATCACCTGCAGATGTGGTACTATCCAAAGGACAGTTTATTTCTCAAAATATCGTTGCAGTTGACACTGCTGCAGTTAACTTTTTCAATCAAGTACGCGAAATGCCTCTCGAGCGCGTCAAACACATAACCAATGCTCAGGCTCTCGGACTCGGAACAACGAATTTGGACAGTTTGAATATCAGAAGAATTAGGGTTTAAAGATTCCGATTCGAGAAGATTATCTCAAAAAAATTTATCCGACAGTCGATGAAGAAATCTATTTCTCATCGACTGTTGGTGGAAAATCATATATTTTTGAAAATCGAAAAAGATTAATCGTCATGTTGAAGAAAATCAGAGTAACAGCTTCAATCATTCTTTGCTCATTGATAACGTTATATTTTTTGGATTTTGGCGGAATATTACCTCAACAAATGAGTTTTATGGCCGACATCCAATTCATTCCTGCACTACTCGCTCTCAATATAGCAATCGTTGGAGCACTTGTTGGTTTGACGCTTTTATTTGGACGTATTTATTGTTCGTCCATCTGTCCGATGGGTATTTATCAGGATACGGTTGCGTGGTTATCAAAAAAACTCATACGAAAAAAACGTTACTCCTATAGCAAGGCCAAAACCATTCTCCGATGGAGCATTTTGGGTGCGGTGATCGTTTCGTTTGTTTTCGGATTCACTTTCCTGCTCGGATTGCTCGATCCCTACGGAGCCTATGGTCGAATCGTTACACACCTTTTCCGTCCTGCATATTTGGCCGGAAATAACCTCTTGGCCGAGATTTTTTCGAAATTCGAGAACTATACATTCTACAAAGTAAGTATTTACGGCTTAGGAATTTTTTCAACCGTCATCTCCTTGTTGACGCTTATCGGAATCGGATTTTTGGCTTGGCGAAACGGTCGCACATACTGCAATACGGTATGTCCGGTAGGAACTGTTCTGGGATTTATCGGCAAGTTTTCCATATTCAAAATTCAATTCATCGACGAAAACTGCAATTCGTGCGGGCTATGCACCATGAAATGCAAAGCATCGTGCATAAATTCGAAAAACAAACAAGTGGACTACAGCCGCTGCGTTACTTGCTTCAACTGCATCGAAACCTGCAACCGAAACGCACTAAAATTTGCTCCGGTTGGCCCAAAAAGACAAAAAGTTGCAGAACCCTCGATTGCCTACAATTATCAAAAAGGAAATCAAACGGTAGATGACTCGAAACGCAGATTTCTTTCCGCAACCCTCATTACCGGAATTGCAGCAGGAAAACTATTGGCTCAGGAGTCGGCAGGGAAACTACTTCCCAAAAAAGACATCAAACGAGAGACGCCCATTGCACCTCCGGGAGCATTGAATTTCGAACATTTGCAGGACAAATGCATATCGTGTCATCTTTGTATCAGCAAATGCCCTTCTCATGTATTAAAACCGGCTTTTCTCGAATATGGACTATCGGGTATGATGCAACCAAAAATGTATTTCGATCATGGTTTCTGCAATTACGACTGTACGGTTTGCGGAGATGTGTGTCCGACAGGAGCCATCACTAAGCTTGATGTGGATGCAAAGCACCAAACCCAAATGGGTAAAGTGCAATTCATCAAAGAAAATTGCATCGTTTATTACGACGAAACAAATTGTGGCGCATGTTCAGAACATTGTCCCACACAAGCTGTACACATGGTTCCCTACAAGGGTGTTTTAACGATTCCCGAAACCGATCAGAGCATTTGCGTGGGCTGCGGAGGCTGCGAGTATGTATGCCCTGCAATACCATTTAAGGCTATTTTTGTGGAGGGGTTAAATGTGCAGAATAAAGTCGAAGTAAAAAAGGAGAAAACAGAAGAAATCGTCATTGACGATTTTGGGTTTTAACCTCCATAAAGAAGAATCTGATCATTACAGAAAGATATTCAAAAACAAAAAAGATCAAAAAAAATCAGCATGGAGATTATCCTATTGGAATATTTGCCTGAAGACAATTCGGGACGGTTAAATCCGTCAATTTCTCGAGAAAAAGCTTTCGATTTGCTCAGAAAATATAACAGTGAGCCCTTTCACATTCAACATGCAGAAACAGTTGAGGGCGTGATGCGATATTTTGCACAAACTCTCGGATACGACCGGGAGGTGGATTTCTGGGGCTTGGTCGGATTGCTTCACGATTTGGATTTTGAGCAATTTCCCGAACAACATTGCATCAAAGTACGCGAAATATTGACCGAAGAGGGATTCGATCCTCAAATCATCAGAGCAATTGTATCGCATGCATACGGATTTACACAAACAGACGTCCGTCCTTCGCATCCGATGGAGAAAGTGCTTTACGCTGTCGACGAACTTACAGGTCTGATAGGTGCGGCCATATTGATACGACCGAGCAAAAGCACACTCGATCTGACTACACAATCGCTCAAGAAAAAATTCAAGGATAAAAAGTTTGCCGCAGGATGTTCGCGAGAAGTTATTCTGCGAGGTGCTCAAGCACTTGGATGGGAATTAGATTATCTGATGGACGAAACGATCAAAGCCATGCAAGAATTGGAAAAAGCTCAGTTTTCGTAAACATCAGATCTTATTTGTGGAATTTTTCTTCACGTTCAAAAATTCAATCGTATTTTTTTGACTCATTTGGAAAATTTTCCTTTTCTTTGCAGTAACAATAAATTATCATTCACCATTCATCAAATCATTTGCCTATTGAATTGACATTACGCACATAAACATTTTAAATTTATGAAGTAATGAATTCATTGTTGTCAATGACCGACGAACAATTGGTAGCGTTGTATGTTACGGGTAACAACAGGGCATTTGATATTCTCATCAATCGCTATAAGCAGCCGCTTTATGGATATATCCTGTGTGCAGTACGCAATCGCGAAGTTGCAAATGATCTTTTCCAGGATATGCTTGTCAAGGCTATTACCACCATCAGGCAAGGGAGATATGCCGATTCAGGAAAATTCAAAGCCTGGCTCACACGGATTGCTCACAACCTGATTGTTGATTATTTCAGGCAGGAGCAAGTTGAGAACACTGTCTCGCACGATCGCTACGAAGTTGATCTCTTCAATAATCCGAAATTTTCTGAAGAAACTGTCGAAAGCATGATGGTGAAAAGCCAAACACTTGCCGACGTAAAAAAACTTGTAGGCCACCTTCCCGATTCGCAACGAGAAGTACTCGAAATGCGATATTATCGCGATATGAGTTTCAAGGAAATAGCAGAGTTGACAGGGGTAAGTATCAATACCGCCTTGGGACGAATGCGTTATGCCATACAAAACATGCGTAAAATAGCGGATGATAACAAAATGAGTTTATCTCTGCAATAAAACAAATAGATAACCTCTATTGAAACGCAAAAAGCCGGACTTTTTAATAAGTCCGGCTTTTTGCTTATAGGAAGGAGTTCAAAGATTCTTGTACAAGACGAGTGTATATATGAAATGAGAGTAATTTGTTCGCAAATTTTGTTTCTAACGATATATTGAAATTATGAAAATTTCAACACCTCATTTTTTCGAGTCGATACTTCAGAAGATGAAAACTTCTTAACGTCTCAAAAACAGTTTCGAGCCTGTTCGTGTTACCCTAAGAAGTAATTTGAATCTCATACGTCAAACTGTAATTGGGTTAACAGTTTTCGTCTGAAAAGGAAATTCAACTTGTGAAGCAGAATCTGGTATTCAAGACTCGGTCGCAAAGGTCAGAATAAGTATATCTTTCAACAAGATAACATGATTCATACCATCACGCGACTTAGAAACACGAGAGATAACGGAAAAACTTTCAACGGAACAACTTTGCAGTTTATCTGCAAAATAACTGACTGGTCGATTTTAGCAGCACAATCATATTTCACCAAAATGGCTCTCGTTGCAAAAGGATATTTTGCAGGAGAATGGTTTTCGACGGACACACTTGCTCGAACTTGATAATCGATTTATTATAAGAGAGTAAACTCTTTTTTTATCACTCAATTCTTGCAAGTTATGTTCGAAAACCCACATTTCGATCTGTTCCTGTTTACCTGCTACGAAAAAATACTTTTCCGTTCGAATACCCCTCAAGGAATAAACGAGAATTATCGTATAACCAAATCTTTGTTTGAAACCAGATGCGTTAGACATCAGTCCAAACATTCGGACTTCTCCAATTTTTGGTTTTTTAAACTCAAATCCTCATCGATCCTTTCCTGCTGAACAAATTTATCGACGATAACTTGTTGCTCTGTTTTACTATCCCGTCGGTTCGGATAGGAAAAATAAAATAGAGTGATCGCAATCGTCAAAGACTTTTTTCATAATACCCCCTGAACACCGCCTTATCGATGACAACAAAAATAGGATATTTCCGTTGAAAAAGACTCGAAGCATCTCAAGAATTGTTTTACTCAAGACCGCTTAACTTAAACGGACGGGTGTTCTTTTTTAAATCCTGCACAAAATGTCAATGAACTCCTAAATATTTTGTACTCCTTGTACTTATATTTGTTCGATGTTGGTTCTGCAAATATAATAGACAGGACAACTAAAAAACAAATATTTCGGCAAATAGATATAAACAACTTTTAAACAAGAAATGAACAGATTATCAACATCAGCTTCTGTAAATCTTCATGTGTAAGAAACATCCGGTGTAATTCAAAATAATGACAGATGTATAAACAATAGTGAACTCACTCAAAAGGAATCGACCTCAACCGCATGAAAAATGTCTGCATACCAAAAAAGACGTTTTCGGATATGAAAACGTCTTTCGTTGTATAAATCGATTTACTTAGTCAAGTTTCAAAACAGCAAGGAATGCCTTTTGAGGAACCTCCACGCTGCCGATTTGCTTCATCCGCTTTTTGCCCTCCTTTTGTTTTTCGAGCAATTTTCGCTTACGCGAAATATCACCACCATAACACTTTGCCGTAACATCCTTGCGGACGGCCTTCACCGTTTCGCGAGCGATAATTTTTGCTCCGATGGCTGCTTGGATGGCTATATCGAATTGTTGACGGGGAATCAATTCTTTCAGTTTTTCGCACATCCTTCGTCCGAAAGTCTGTGCGTTATCGATATGCGTCAGTGTGGAAAGGGCATCTACCGGTTCGCCGTTGAGCAGAATATCGAGTTTCACGAGTTTCGACGGACGAAAATCGTGCATGTGATAGTCGAACGAAGCATAACCTTTAGAAATGCTCTTGAGTTTGTCGTAAAAATCGATCACGATTTCGCCTAATGGCAGATCGAAAATGATTTCGACTCGATCGCCCGAAATATATTCCTGTTTGATCAGAACGCCGCGTTTGCCGAGACAAAGTGTCATGATAGGGCCGATATAGGCGGTGTTGGTGATGATAGATGAGCGGATAAACGGCTCTTCGATGCGCTCGATAAGTGTGGGATCGGGAAGTCCGGCCGGATTGTGCACCTCCTTCATGTTCCCTTTTTTGTCGTAAACTCGGTACGAAACGTTTGGAACGGTGGTGATTACGTCCATATTGAATTCGCGTTCCAATCGTTCCTGAACGATTTCCATGTGCAACAATCCAAGAAAGCCGCATCTGAAGCCGAAGCCCAATGCCACCGACGATTCGGGCTGGAAGGTCAGCGAGGCATCGTTCAGCTGCAGTTTTTCGAGGGAAGAACGCAGGTTTTCGAAATCTTCCGATTCGATGGGATAAACGCCCGCAAACACCATGGGTTTCACTTCTTCGAAACCAGAAATTGCTTTGTCGCATGGACGTTTGACGTGCGTAATGGTGTCGCCCACTTTTACCTCTTTCGAGGTTTTGATTCCCGAAATGATATAGCCCACATCGCCGCATTCCACACGATCGCGTGGGAGCATATCGAGTTTGAGCACCCCCACCTCATCGGCTTCGTACTCTTTGCCGGTTGCGACAAATTTCACCAATTCACCTTTACCAATGCTGCCGTTAACGATTTTGAAGTAAGCGATGATTCCACGGAAAGGATTGAAAACCGAATCGAAAATCAGCGCTTGCAAGGGTGCATCGGGATCGCCTGCCGGAGGTGGAACACGACGAACGATTGTTTGAAGAATTTCCTCCACACCCTGTCCGGTTTTTCCGCTTGCGCGGATAATCTCGCTTCGATCGCAGCCCAACAGTTGTACAATCTGATCCTCCACTTCGTCGGGCATGGCACTGTCCAAATCTATCTTATTGAGAACAGGTATAATTACCAAATCGTGTTCGATGGCCATGTACACATTCGAGATGGTTTGGGCCTGAATGCCCTGCGCTGCATCCACAACGAGCAGAGCACCTTCGCAGGCGGCAATCGAACGCGAGACCTCATACGAAAAATCTACGTGTCCCGGAGTGTCTATCAGATTCAGGATGTACTTTTCGCCTTCGAATTCGTACTCCATCTGTATGGCATGGCTCTTGATCGTAATTCCGCGCTCACGCTCCAGATCCATGTTGTCGAGCACCTGATCTTTCAGATCCTTACTGTCAATCGTGTGCGTATATTCCAGCAAACGATCGGCCAGCGTGCTCTTGCCATGATCGATGTGTGCGATAATGCAGAAGTTGCGTATATTTTTCATTCAGTAGCGTTGCTTTCTGTTTTCTGTCGAAATTAAAGTTGTGAAATCAAAATTCGGCATTGTTGGGTGTGCGCGGGAAAGGAATCACATCGCGAATGTTGGTCATTCCTGTTACAAACAGCATCAGACGTTCGAATCCAAGACCGAATCCGGCATGAGGCGCTGTACCGAATTTGCGCGTTTCGATATACCACCAGATCGGTTCGGTATTCATACCCAATTCCTTGACCCGATTCATCAATTTATCGTAGTCGGCTTCGCGTTCGCTTCCACCGATAATTTCGCCGATTTTCGGGAACAGCACATCCATAGCGCGTACTGTCTTGCCGTCATCGTTCTGTTTCATATAGAACGATTTGATTTCTTTGGGATAATCGGTCAGGATGACCGGACATTTAAAATGTTTTTCCACCAGGTAGCGTTCGTGCTCTGATTGCAGATCGGTTCCCCAATGAACGGGAAATTCGAATTTTTCACCCGATTCTTCCAATATCTTGATGCCTTCGGCATAGGTGAGGCGGATAAAGTTGTTGTCAACCACAAAATTCAGACGATCGATCAGTTCGTTATCATACATTTTAGCCAAAAACTCGATGTCTTCCCTGCAATTGTCCAACGCATAACGGATGAGGTATTTCAGAAAATCCTCGGCCAAATCCATATTATCGTTGATGTCGTTGAAGGCTACTTCGGGTTCAATCATCCAAAATTCGGCCAGGTGTCGTGGCGTATTGGAATTTTCGGCACGGAACGTAGGCCCGAAAGTATAGATTGCACCCAAAGCCATAGCTCCCAATTCGCCTTCCAACTGTCCCGAAACGGTGAGATTGGTCTGACGTCCGAAAAAATCCTGCGAATAATCTATTTTTCCATCCTCGGTTCGTGGCAGATTGTTGAGATCGAGCGTAGTTACCTCAAACATGGCGCCGGCACCTTCGGCATCGGAGGCAGTAATAAGTGGCGTATGGAAATAATAAAATCCGCGATCGTTAAAATATTTATGGATGGCATAGGCCATGTGATGACGAATTCTGAAAACCGCACCGAACGTGTTTGTGCGTGGACGCAAATAAGCAATTTCGCGAAGGAACTCGAGGGAATGACCTTTCTTCTGCAATGGATAGGAAGCAGGATCGGCCGTACCGAAAATTTCGATTTCGGCAGCTTGAATTTCCACCGATTGACCTTGTCCCTGCGATTCCACCAATAGTCCGTTCACGTTGATGCATGCACCGGTAGTAATCGGTTTGAGAAACGATTCGCCAAATTTTTCGTTATCGATGACAATTTGGATGTTCTGAATGGTCGATCCGTCGTTTAAAGCGACAAAACTCACGTTTTTGTTTCCTCTGCGGGTTCGCACCCAACCTTTAACGTTTATTTCTTTTCCGAATGTGTTGAGCTTTAGAGCTTCCGAAATCTTTGTCCTTTTTAGTTGTTTCATATCGTGTAATATAGCGTGCCAAGCCCGACTATCACTATCGGGCTTGGCATCAAAAGTTTAATCGAAAATTCCCATACGGAGCATGTTCACTTCTTTTTCTGTCAGGTAGCGCCATTTGCCACGAGCAAGATTTTTCTTGGTTAATCCGGCAAAATAAACGCGATCGAGTTTGAGAACATGATAACCGAGCTTCTCGAAAATGCGTCGAACAACCCTGTTTTTTCCGGAATGAATTTCGATACCTACCTGCGAGAGATCTTCTTCCGAAACGTAGCTGATGGCATCGGCATGAATTTCTCCATCCTCGAGTTCGATGCCGTCGGCTATAGCCTGCATGTGCTCCATCGATACCGGTTTGTCGAGCCAAACCTGATAAATCTTACGCTTTTCGTATTTGGGATGTGTTAATTTCGAAGCCAAGTCACCATCATTTGTGAGCAACAGTACGCCGGTGGTTGAACGGTCGAGGCGGCCGACCGGATAAATTCTTTCGGAGCATGCACTCTTCACCAACTCCATCACCGTTTTGCGATTTTCGGGATCGTCGGTTGTGGTCACAAACCCTTTGGGCTTGTTGAGCAGCACATATACCTTGCTTTCGAGCTTCACCGGCTGATCATGAAACATCACTTCATCGGAACGGGTAATTTTGGTTCCAAGTTCCGTAACCACCTGTCCGTTCACTTTCACCACACCTGCCTGTATAAATTCGTCGGCTTCGCGTCGCGAGCATACGCCGGCATTCGCCAAATATTTATTCAGACGAATAGGTGCATTGGGATCGGCGTTTTCCTTATACTTAACTTGTTTGAAGGGTTTTTTCTTTTTCTTGAGAGGAATATTCCCCTGACTCTTGTATTGCCCTTGTGTGGATTGATTGCGGTAACCTCCATTTCCTGAATAGCGGTTTTGGTTGTTATTATTCGCATAATCGCGACCTGCCGGCTGATTGATTCTTTCGCCGACACGTGGGCGGCGTTTTTTGGCTCCCTCTTCATTTTCGTTGTTGACACCCGAATATCTCGGACGATATTCGTTTGGAGATGGACGAAATCCCCTTTCGCGGCTCGAATAACTGTCATCCGATCCGTCGTTTTGTGTTCTTCTGTCGTTGTAATTTTGTCTGTTAGAAGAAACGTGTCTCTCATTGTTCGCGCTGTTGTAAATTCGTCTTGGGCGCGGTTCTTCGTTGTTGTTTGTCATTTTTTTCTCAAAAATTTTTAAACCTCACGGCGTTATTAATTCTTTTAACCTAAAAACAATAAATCAGCATTATTTGCTGCTGTGATGTGATAAATAACTTTTTCCTTTTTAATATTTAAACTCAAAAAAATAATCGGAATTTATCGTTAAATTCCTGTATAATTCTGTGGCGTAATAGCTTTCAATTCATTTTTAATATCTTCCGAAACATTCAATGTATCGATAAATTGCGAAATGCTCTCTTTGGTAATATGTTGATTTGTACGCGTCAGTTCTTTCAAAGCTTCATAGGGTTTGGGATAGCCTTCTCTCCGCAAAATCGTTTGAATGCCTTCGGCAACAACCGCCCAATTGTTTTCGAGGTCGCGATCGATTGCTTCCCTGTTTAATAACAATTTATTGAGCCCTTTTGTTGTGCTTTTTAGCGCAATTAATCCATAAGCAAGAGGCATGCCAATATTGCGAATAACGGTTGAATCGGTCAGGTCGCGTTGGAGGCGCGACACCGGTAATTTGGCAGCCAGATGTTCGAGCATGGCATTCGCCATTCCCAGATTGCCTTCGGCATTTTCAAAATCGATGGGATTCACTTTGTGAGGCATCGCCGAAGAACCTACTTCGCCTTCCTTGATTTTTTGTTTGAAATATTCCATCGAAATGTATTGCCACATATCCCGACACAAGTCGATAAGAATGGTGTTGATACGCTTGAGAGCATCACACGAAGCGGCCAATGCATCGTAGTTGGATATTTGTGTGGTAAAGGCTTCACGACTCAAACCCAGTTTTTCGGCCAGAAATTTGTTCGCAAATGCTGCCCAGTCGATAGCGGGATAAGCTACGTGATGTGCATTAAAATTGCCCGTTGCTCCTCCAAATTTTCCCTTTGCCGGAATGTGCTTCAATGGCTCTATCTGATTTCGCAGGCGGTAGGCAAAAACCTCGATTTCCTTTCCCAAGCGGGTGGGTGATGCAGGCTGTCCGTGCGTATGAGCCAGCATCGGAATATCTTTCCACTCTTCGGCATATTTTTCGAGCAATTGAACCAAAGCCTCGAGTTGCGGAATGTAAACCTGTTGAAGTGCGTCGCGCCACATCATCGGGAAAGCCGTATTGTTGATATCCTGCGAAGTGAGCCCAAAATGGATAAATTCCTTGTAAGCAGAGAGTCCCAACGTATCGAATTTTTCTTTCAGAAAATATTCTACCGCTTTCACGTCGTGACTGGTTGTTTTTTCGATGTCCTTGATGCGCCGGGCATCTTTTTCGTCGAAGTTATCGATGATTTCGTGCAATCGGGTCTTATCTCCTTCGTTCATCCCTTGCAATGGAGGCAGGTTCAATTCGTATAGGGCGATAAAGTATTTCACTTCTACCGTTACCCGATATTTGATCAAAGCAAATTCGGAGAAAAAGGACGACAGTTCGTCGGTTTTTTCTCTGTAACGGCCGTCGATGGGAGATATAGCGTTCAGTTCGTTAAGTTTCATCTAAAAAAAGCGCATTAAACGATAAGAAGAAAATCGATTTTCCAAAAAATTCTTCACATAGTAAACGATTTCGAATGACTTTACTTCAATCGTGTTAATCTGTTCGATACAAGTCATTTTTCAAACCACAAAATTAATCATAAATACAGTCTCTGAAAAATTTTACGAAAAATATTTGATTTTTTTTGCATCGAAAAAAAAAACCTCTTATCTTTGCATCGCTTTTCCGGAAAATATGCTCCAAGCGAGGGCAACAAAAGGCAAAGATAAATCGGGCGTTTAGCTCAGCTGGTTCAGAGCATCTGCCTTACAAGCAGAGGGTCGGCGGTTCGAATCCGTCAACGCCCACAAAATGAAGACCAAGCACTGTAAAGTGTTTGGCCTTTTTATTTTAAAAACATCACATGTATTTCGTTTATATTTTATATTCCAATAAATTGGACAGATATTACGTGGGTTCTACCGGGAATCCGGAAGATCGATTGAAGCGTCACAACAGCGGTAGAAGCACATATACAAAACCCGGTATTCCGTGGAATCTTGTCTATTTGAAAGAATATCAAACTCGTTCCCAAGCTTACAGTGCGGAACAATACATCAAATCTCGAAAAAGCCGAATTTACATCGAACAACTGATCGAAAATAGTTGAAACAGATCGTTCAGAGCACTCCGATACATCGGAGGGGGCGGCGGTTCGAATTCCGATTCTCGGAATGTCGTTCCTCCATCCGTCAACGCCCACAAAATGAAGACCAAGCACTGTAAAGTGTTTGGCCTTTTTTATTTTAAAACATCACATGTATTTCGTTTATATTTTATATTCCAATAAATTGGACAGATATTACGTGGGTTCTACCGGGAATCCGGAAGATCGATTGAAGCGTCACAACAGCGGTAGAAGCACATATACAAAACCCGGTATTCCGTGGAATCTTGTTTATTTGAAAGAATATCAAACTCGTTCCCAAGCTTACAGTGCGGAACAATACATCAAATCTCGAAAAAGCCGAATTTACATCGAACAACTGATTGAAAATGGTTAAAACAGATCGTTCAGAGCACTCCGATACATCGGAGGGGGCGGCGGTTCGAATTCCGATTCTCGGAATGTTTCTGGCTTGAAAAGCCGAATTTTCATAACCGCAGAATTTATTCTGCGGGGTGAATCGTCGGCAGAAACCTGCCTGAAAGGCAGTACTTTTATTCGCCACGAAGGCGCAAAGACGCGAAGTCGTCAGATTATCGGAATTCATCAGTAAATCGATAAATCATCAAATCAATCAATTGTACATTGTGCATTATCCATTGATTGTTGGGGCGTTGCCCCAAACCCCACATTCTTTTTTGCCTTGATGCAAAAAAGTATGCAAAAAAAATCAAGACTGCATCTCCTCATCGACCCGACAGCTGCTTGTTCGCTAAAAAACAAATAACTCGCCGCCTGACGGCACGCTCTCTGCGCAGATCGGGTACCCCGATGATGAGATGAGGTCGGGAAAATAAGGGAGAATGGATGAGTGTGAGAGAAGAAAAGAAGTTAGAAGTGAAGAAATATCATAACCCCTGCACTGCCTGGCGGCAGTGCTTGTCCCCTTATCTTAAGGGGACTGTTTTGATGGTGTAATTCCATAATTGAGAATTAACAAGAAATAGAGAAATGAGAAGTAGAGAAATAAGAATTTTAAATTACGAATTTTCGTTTCGTTTGTTCCTTTTCGCCGGAGTAGATATTTCTCGATGCAGCTGCAATAGTTCTGCCTTTCAGGCAGGGATTCTCTTGTTGTCTTTGTCCGCAGGTCGCATACCTGCGGTTATGAAGGTTATTGCCTTTCAGGCAAAGGTTAGCCGGTGAATTGAAAACTTCGACTGCGATGGATA
>Ga0228536_1001170_pt1 | contig 29105 bp, 29 predicted proteins | sample SJ1Smetagenome_FD_168611 | JGI IMG/M metagenome (GOLD analysis project Ga0228536, IMG submission 168611) | Enriched culture of PCE-dechlorinating microbial communities from Ithaca, New York, USA - SJ1.S | ecosystem: Engineered > Modeled > Simulated communities (microbial... > Unclassified...
GGCCGTAACCCACATGAGCAAAGTGGAACGCTGTTCATCGGTCAATTCGACACTGGAAGGTCTTCTCATTTTTCGCCCCCTTTTGGGAGGCATATTATATAGAATTATTTATGAAATGCAACACTAGAAATGTGCCGTACCCCCCTTCATGAACACATAAATCGCCCACCCCAGCGTTTCTCGTCCCCACCTCAGGTACGCTCTCTTACTCTCATGCACTCGCTTCAGCACGGTCTCCACATCCGGATCATCCCGATGATCACTCGCCCAGGTTTCCGCAGCATACCACTGTAACCCTTCATATCTGTCCCAGTCATCCTGGCTGCTTACGAGTGTGAAGACCGCCTCCAATCCGTACTCTCGCCCGACCTCCACATTCTGATAATGTGTTCCGAAGTCGTTCCGTGCCACTCCGATCGCTTCCAAGTACTCTCCGTCCGGTTCATGCCGCCAGTACGGCTCTCCCACAACGATCCAACTTTCCGGGGCTGCCATCTTCCGCAGCGCGTTCAACGTCCCTCGATGCCCGCCATAAATCCAACTCGCACCGATGCAGGCTACCAGATCAAAGCTCTCCATGGTCTCTGGGACATACTTGGCCCCGTCCAGCTCCAAGAAATGGAGTCGGGCATCCGGAACACGTTCTTGGTGCTTCTTGCAGACATCGGCAATGCAGTAGGGAGAGAAATCAACTCCTGTCCCTGTCATTTGTCGGTACCGCTCTGCAAGCCTGATGAGAAACTCGCCCTTTCCTGTGGCGATATCAAGCACGCGTGCCCCAGGTTTCAGAGGCAGAAGCGTAATAAGCTGCTCGAGTTTCTCAAGACTCATCGGATTGCATATAATGTGTTCCCGATGCGTGATGTTAAAGAACTTCCACATGTCCATGCGTATACCTCCTTTATCAATGCCGGTCTGGTCGCATTTGGATTTGGAGCCGAGGACGGGTCTGCTCCGGTTGATGGAGCCTGAGTGACACGCTTCAAGCCTTCTCGAGAACTTCATCGGGGCACGGCAAGAAACAGCAGCGGCGACCGAACGCCATCATGTTTTCAAGATCGTTGCGCATACGCGGGTTGGTGAGCTCGTGCAGGCGCGCTGCAGCAACCTCGTCACGCCATGCGTCCATGAGCGCAACGATCCCGTTGCCGATCGCGGCGCTGTATTCCGGGTCGGGGAGCCCGGTTTTCCGGGCAAGTTCCATGTGTCGGTCGTCGCATATCATGGCCGCAGCCTACGCATGTCCGCCTGAAAAGTCAAAGGGCATCCGCCCGCGACGGCCGGGATTCGAGTCGACGTGGGGCAGGTCCGCAACCTGCTCCAGCCCCTCGGGACGAAAACGGCGGACATGACCCCAGGGCATGCACACAGTCGGCGAAGTCGTGCGGGAAAGCGTCATCCGAACTGGTCTTTGATGTCGAAAGGCGTTGAGCACCGGGACGGTGTTCTATTCCACCCCGGCGCAGGGCCCCGCCGTTTATTCGCGTCGTCAGTCCTCGATCGCACGCCCCCTCCCGCTTCTCAACCCGGCAGGGCCGGGCCTTCGATTTCGAGGATGCGGCGGCGCCATTCCTCGGGGAGGGGAACCTTCCTGCCGCTCCGGTAGTCGATGGAGACGATCACCGCTTCTCCCGCGGCCGCGACCTTCTGCAGGCGTCCGCTCACCAGGGTGTAGTCCATGACCACCCGGTCCTTTTCCATCTTGACCACGCGGGTTCCCACGTAAACCGTGTCGGGATAGGTGAGCGGGATCTTGTAGCGGCAGCGGGTGGAGTGGAGAATCGGTCCGATGCCGGTCTTTTCCATATGGTCCCACATCCCCGCCCGCTCGGCGTACCGGACCCGGGCGGTTTCGAAGTACCGGAAATACACCACGTTGTTCAGGTGCCGCATGGCGTCCATTTCACCCCACGCCATCTCAATCTCCGCAACCACGGGAAAATCCTTCAGCGAAACTTCCATTCGACGCTTCCTCTTTCGCAAATGATGTGATCGACGATGCCGGCCTCGGTGTGCCGCCAGTGGTTGCACACCCTCAAAGGGGCAGGCCGCATCGTGCCGGGATAAACTCGGCCTCTCCCCCCATGCCCTCCGCCGTCGCCAAACCCGGCCGCCTCTTCCCCGGGCCGCCCAGGGGACGCACGCATGCCGCCATCCCACCGATACCATTCATTGAAATGAGATTCAACCTGTGTTAGGCTGCCCCGAAGTGCCCGACCCGCCGTGCCGGCATGCACGGTGGACGCAGGCTTCGCACGGCCCAGGTGCAACCGCACGATCAAAACGCCTTTGACATGATGGCGTGTCCGGTGGACACGGGCGGGCGGAGGCCCCGGCATCCGGCTTATTTCATGAACCCCGTTGACGCTCGACAGGCTCGCATGGAAGGACAATTCGTACGGCAACGAAGGCTCGCCGCGGTGGTCGCAAGCCTGCTGATCCTTGCGGCGCTGTTTGTGGTGAGCCGGTTCAATTACCTGCTGTTTCACAGCCTGGCGGAAATGTTCAGCGTCGTGATCGCCTGTTCGATTTTCGTCGTCGCGTGGAACTCCCGCCATTTCCTCAACAACGGCTATCTTCTTCTTATCGGCATCGCCTACCTGTTCGTGGGCACGCTGGACACGCTGCATATGCTCTCCTACAAGGGCATGGGAGTGTTCCCGGGCGATTCGGCCGACACCCCCACGCAATTGTGGATCGCCTCCCGCTACATGGAAAGCATCGCCCTGCTCGTCGCGCCGACTTTGATGACCAGGCGGATCGACGCGGGGCGCGTCTTCGGATGGTTCCTCGCCGTCACGGGAATCCTGCTGTTCGCCATCTTTCCCGCGAACGTCTTCCCCGTATGCTACGTCGAGGGGGTTGGCCTGACGCCGTTCAAGAAGGCGAGCGAATACATCATCTGCCTCACCCTGGCGGCGGCCATCGTGCTGCTGCTGCGACAGCGGCGGTTCTTCGACCCGGGGGTCCTGCGGTTGCTCGTGGGGTCCATCGCGGCGGCCATTGTCTGCGAGCTGGCCTTCACCTTCTACGTCGGCGTCTACGACCTTTCCAACCTGACCGGTCACTTCTTCAAGATCATCTCGTTTACGCTGACCTACAAGGCCATCGTCGAAACCGGACTCGTGAAACCCTACAACTTGCTGTTTCGGGATCTGAAACTCGGTGAAGCGGCCCTGCGCGCCGCCAACGACCAGCTGGAAAACAAAGTGCGCGCGCGCACCGCCGAGCTCAGTGAAGCCAATGCGGCGCTGGCATCGGAAGTTGTTGAGCGCAAGCAGGCCGAGGCGGCCCTGCGCCGAAGCGAGCTCAAGTACCGGGAGCTCGTGGAGCATGCCAACAGCATTATCCTGCGCCTGGACGCACAGGGGAAGATTCTCTTCTTCAATGAATTCGCCCAGAACTTTTTCGGTTTCCGCGAAGGCGAAATCCTCGGCAGGCAGGCCGTGGGAACGATCGTGCCGGAAACGGAGTCCTCCGGTCGAGACCTCGCCTCGATGATGCGCCGCATGTTGTCCGACCCGGAAGTGTATTCGAGCAACGAATATGAAAACATGCGCAGAAACGGCGAGCGGGTGTGGGTGGCGTGGACGAACAAGGCGATTCGAGACGGGAACGGCCGCATCGCGGAGATCCTGTGTATCGGCAACGACATCTCGGCGCGCAGACGCATCGAGGAAGAGCTCGAACGGAGCAACCGGGAATTGCAGGAATTCGCCTTCATCGCTTCCCACGATCTGAAGGAGCCGCTGCGCAAGGTCATGGCGTTCGGTGACCGATTGCACAGCCGGTTCGGCGAGCGGCTCGACGAGGACGGCCGCGATTACCTGGCCCGGATGCGCAAGGCGGCGTTCCGCATGCAGAACCTGATCGAATCGCTCCTCAACTATTCGCGCGTGACCACGAAGGCGGAGACTTTCTCCAGCGTGGACCTGAACGTCCTGATCAAGGAGATTTTGAGCGACCTGGAGACCTCCATCGCGGAGAACGGCGTGCGCATCGAAGTTGAGCGGCTTCCGATCATCCAGGCGGATTCGAACCAGATGCGCCAGCTTTTTCAGAACCTCATCTCCAACGCCTTGAAGTACCACGGAACGGAAGCGCCCTTCGTCGGGATCCGCGGGAAGAAGGCCGCCCCGACGCCGGGCGGGACCGGGTCGGGCGGACCTTCGTGGTATCAGGTCCTGGTGGAGGACAACGGTATCGGGTTCGATGAAAAGTATCTCGACCGCATCTTCGCGCCTTTTCAGCGTCTGCACGGGCGGGACGCCTATGAAGGCACGGGAATGGGCCTGGCCATCTGCAGAAAGATCATGGAACGGCATGGCGGCACCCTCACGGCAAACAGCACGCCCGGGCGTGGCTCCACCTTCATCGTGACCCTTCCCGCCAGGTCGGTCCACTCCGCCCCGTGAACCGCGGGAAGCGGCCGGCGGCGTCAGCGCTTCGGATTGACAGGTCCGGTGGCCGTCATTAGTTTTTTTTCATAGACGAAGATCAAGTTCCTTTCTCGTGCCAAAAGCGGGCATATTCGTCACATTCCCCTTCCAATGCACTTCGAACCGAGGTTTTTCCAGAGAACGGAGGCAGAATGCCCCGATCGGGGGGCGGTGTGGTGCCGTCGAGGCGCCAGGGCACTGAAAGGGAGGGAGACTGATGAAAGCGGCAATGATTTTCACAGGAAGCGGTCCGATCCTTGTCCTCACCACCTTTGAATCCCTGGAAGACGCGGGGTTCATCGAGAGGCTGAACGCGCGGGGAATCGCCAAGTTCATCGCTCACGAAGTCTCGGTGGACAAGGTCAAGAAACAGTACGGAACCCGTTTTACGGTGATCCTCGGTGATCTGTCCCAGACGGACGACCTGCGCGTGATGGACATCGACGGACACCATGTGTTCCATAGCTTTGCTTTCGACGAGCTCGGACCGGCGGTGTACCATCCCAAGCACTGATGAACGGATGCCGCGCAACGGGCCGTGAGTTACGGCCGCCGGGCGGGCGGCGAAGAGACCGCAGCAAATCCCCTTCTTCCCTCCTTTGCGCGCAAGGGAGGGCGAGGGGATGTTTTGTTTCCGGGGGGCGCCCCCCTCCCGCGCTTTTGTAAACAATCGTCTACGCCTTTCCCGACGCGGTGTGGTATTGTTCCCTCCGGCAATCCTCACCGCGGCGGGGGCCTCGGTCTTCACTGCGCCGGTCCCCATATTCCCGTCGCCGCACAAATAATGCTTTGGAGAATCACTCTCCATGCCGATGAACTCTCTGGTATGATGTGGTCGAGCCGATCTGTTCTCGGACGCGGTCCTACGGGCTCAGGCAAACGGATTTTCCTTTCGGAGGCGGGCAAATGGCTGATGAAGACAGCTTCACTGAAGTAACGCAGGGCCCCGGCAGCGGGTTTTCCGGAGGCGACACCTACACGGAAGTCACCAGGCAGTCCCTGCCGAGCAAGATCGGAAGCTCGTTTGGCGGCTTGTTTTTCGGCCTGATCCTGGTGATCGCCGGGATCGTTCTGCTCTTTTGGAACGAGGGACGAACCGTCAAAACGCATCGCGCCCTTGAAGAAGGCGCGGCGGCGGTGGTGTCCGCCGGCCCCGAAACCGTCAACGCGGTCAACCAGGGGAAACTGGTGCACATGACGGGGCCGGCCGACTCCGACGCGACACTGGCCGATCCCGAGTTCGGAATCTCGGCCAAGGCGCTCCGGCTCAAACGCAGTGTCGAGATGTACCAGTGGAAGGAAGACGAAAAATCGGAAAGCCAGAAGAACTCCGACGGCAGTACGACCAAGCGCACGACCTATTCGTACCGGAAAGTGTGGTCGAGCTCTCGCATCGATTCGTCCCGCTTCAAGAAACAGGAAGGCCATTCGAACCCTGCCGCCATGCCTTACCGGGAGAAGGTTTTCGATGCCCGGACGCGCTTTGGAGCGTTCACGCTGCCACCCGCTTTGGTCGCGAAGATCCCGGGGGAGGAGGATCTCCCCGTTCCGGATCCCCCGGCGACGGTGCCTGCCTCGCTCCAGGGAAAGGCGAGAGTGCACGAGGGCTCCTGGTACATCGGCAAAAACCCCCAGGAACCGGCCGTGGGCGACGTCAAGGTCAGGTTCCGGATCAAGAAGCCCGGAACCGTCAGCGTGATCGCAAAGCAGTGGAGCGATACCTTCGAACCCTACATCACGAAAAACGGGAGAGAGATCGAGCTGGTCGCCGCGGGAGCGCAGAGCCCCGAAACGATGTTCGCCCACGCCGTGGACGAAAACAAAACCCTCAGCTGGATTTTGAGAGGTGTTGGATTTCTGGTCATTTTCATCGGGCTGCTCCTGGTCCTGAACCCGTTTGTGGTGCTGCTGGACGCTTTCAGTTTCCTCGGCAACATTTTCGTGCTGGGGAGCCTCGTGCAAGGCATCCAGGGACTTGTGGCCGCCGGGATACTCGTGGTTTCCCTGGTTCTCGGTCTGATCCTGGCGCTTGTCACCATCGCCATCGCATGGATGTTCTACCGTCCGCTGTTGGCGGTGCTGCTCATTGCCGCCGCAGTGGGCCTGCTTTTCGGGATGCGCTTCCTTCCGCGACGCGGCAAGATCGCGCAGCAAAGCGCCTCGGCGTGATCATCGCCGCCGGGGCCGTGCTTTTGGGAAAATCGGCCGTATGTTTCAAGGGTATGGCCGTGTTCCGGGTCGAACCGGAAAAATCACATGAAATTTGGGAAAGAAACACAGGAAGGCCTTTCCGGGGTTGGGAGGCCGGACGTAAACCTCGATCTGGAGCCGTTTCAAGGACTTCCTTAAAAAAGTTTTAACCTTGTGCATTATTTGTTGACATGCGGAGCCTTTTGTACTATTGTCCACAATGTGCATAACTTCACCTCCATAGTCTCACCCTCTCTGGGGTCGGGGGGGCCCCAGAGAGGGGAACTATCCTTTCAATTTTTCCTTGTTGTCCGGTGACAAAAACCTGCTTCCAAGAATGATCTTCAGTATTTTCAAAGCAATGTCGTTCAGCGGGGATCGATTCCTCTCGACGAGTGGTTTTCCAAGGGTGTTCGGGTGACTTAAATCCCTGCAATTGTGAAATAATTCACATCAATGCCCGGACACCATTTCCCCCCCCCCGCGACGCGCAGACGCAGGGCATTCGCCCGTTTCACGGCGTGAACGCCTCCATCGCTCCGCGCGCTGCAAACTTTTTCTTTGACAAGTTCCTCTGCGCATCTAGAATCAGAGCCCGGTGATCGACGGCGGCGGCATCTGGCGGTTTGCCGCGTCATCCGGGAAGCCGTTCCATTCAGGGTTCAGAGCGAGGTGTGGCGACATGGATCCCGGTTTTTTGAGAAGCGTTTGTTACGTGGTCGTGTTTCTGGGGGCTGCGCTGGTGGTGACGGGATCGATCGGCACCTATTACTTCACGGCCAGGATGGAGGCGGTCGCTCCGTTTCGGCAATCGGTGAAGACGGCGACCGCCGCGTTGGAAATTGCGATCGAATCGGACGCCAAGATCAACACGGAATACCTCGACAAGGGCGCCACGGCGGACTTCAGCCGTGAGGGGGAGATTCTTCTCAGGATGTCCTCCGTGTCGTCTTCGGCAAGGCAATCGGGGAGCGGCCGGGTGATCTACGGGGCGAAGCTCGGCATGAATGCAGCCGATGCGGGCCTTGGAACACCCGTTCAGGCACTGAAGACGGCGGATACGGTCCGAGTCTTCTTTCAGAAAATGCCCATGGAGAGCAAGGTCCTCACCGGCAAACTCTCCGTCACGATCAACGGCGAAGTCCCCGTTGAAATCGACATCCCGCCCCAGGAGGTCAAGGACGGTCTTGTCGCCGCCCGCGACATCTCCGGCGCTTTCTCCCATTTCCAGTAGGGCTCGGGGCGGTTTATTCGAGACCGCCCGAGGATCTTCTTCTCCCGGAGAATCCGAGCACCCTTTTCATGCGGTCGAAGCGGGGCCTTTTCGGCGGCGACAGCTGCGGTTCCTTGTCGTCTTGGGCGCGCACCATTTCCGTGACGTGCCTGTCGGGATCGAAGAGGCTCTTGTGCGAAAAGGTCCCGACGTCCTCCTCTTCGCCCGCGGCGACGGCGATTTTTCCCGGCTCGTCCACCGGCACGATCGTCGTCAACGGCTCAGGGCCGCAAAGTTCGCCGGACGGCCCCGTCTTCCGCGGCGTGCGGACAAGGCCGCAGATCACCAGGACGAGCCCGACTGCCGATATAAGTCCGAGAATGACGTACACAAAAACAATACTGTTCACAGCAGGCTCCTCGGCTTAATGTCCCACCGGTTTTCGGCAACGATGCTTATTTCGACCTCGTAGTAGCCCCTCCTCGGCCCGTGGAACGGACCTCGACCGCGTGCCGCGCGGCCGGGGCTGCCGGCGCCGATGTTCAAAACGGCCCCGGCTTCCGTATCGAGGGCACCCGCCAGGTCACGCATGACGCCATAGGCCGGGGCAACCTTGAATTCGTCGGAATCCCTGATGGTCGTGGCCACCAGCGGTGCTCCCGCGCGCATTCCCCGGCCGCGCCAACTCGGCGATGTCAGGCCGATGAAAAGCTTTTGGTCGGCTCCGGCCACGCGCTTTACCTTCACTTTCACCCGGTCTCCAAGGTGCACGCGCGCGACCGGCATTTCTCTGGAAGAGGAAGGATCGTATTTGAATCGGATGGTAACGGCCCTGCCTGCCCCGGGCTTGTGCCGAGCGGCGGTTGCAGCCTCTTTCGAGGCCCGGGCCCGGCCTCCACGGGAGGTCTGCCCCACGGAGGACTTGCCCTGACCGCGGGATGTATCCTTGCCGGCTTTTGCCCGCCCGTCCGGTTTCGTCTGCGACAGGCCCTGCTCGGATTCCTTCCTCTGAGCGGCCAGGCGGTTTTCATCCGTCCTCCGGCGGCTCGATTCCTCTTCGCGGCGCTTTTGCTGCTCAGCGGCCAGCTTGACATTGGCATCGTCAACCTTCCGGCGTTCGATCTCGATCAACTGTCCAAGCTCTTCCGCCCGCTTGCGTTCGCCTTCGGCCCTGGCCGCCTCCATCGCCACCTTGGTCTTGAATGCCTGCTGCTGCCGTTCCTGCTCGGCCTGTACCAGCAGGATCCCGGCCACGCTCAACGCTATCAGAACACATCCAAGAATCACCAATGCCGCTCGACTTCTCATGTGAAACCTCTTCAGTGAAAAACCCCCTGCAATCCCATCGCCCGGGACGGTGCCGATATCCGTTCCGAAAACCGGGCCAATGGCTTGTTCCCTCGAATGAAAAGACTTCCGGACCCAAGAAAATGTCTACGCGGATCAGCAAAAACTCGTTCGATTCCTGCAAATCACCAAACCCTCGAACAACCTTGCATCCGTGTGCACCTTTTTCGGGATCTATTATTTTATAACGGTTATATTTGATTTCAATCCCGCGTGGAACGACGGCGATGTATTCGCTCCGATTCGAGCGCCGTTGCACGCACCTGTCATGCTTCGAGAAACGACATTCGTGGAGAGACGCAATGGAGCATAATGTCAGGAAAATAACCGTTGACATGAATGAAGGCAAGCTAAAGGAGGACCTCGAGCGATATCGGGGCAGGGCCGTCGAACTGGGTGCATCGAGGGCCATCGTGGTGAGGGCCGAAGCCATTCCCGTCGACGAACGGGTAACCCTCAAGTGCAGGATTCCGCGATGTTTCGGTTACGGCGCGAGCGCGCATTGCCCGCCCAACACGCTTCAGCCGGCCGAATTGAGGGAGATCCTGACCAGGTACAGGTGGGCGGTATTCTTCACCCTGGATGTCCCGCCGGAGGTGATCGTCAGGGACAAGAGCACGATCACGGAGAGGGTCGAGGCATACCAGCTGGTTTTCAAAATCGTCAGCGAAGTCGAATCCGCGGCATTCTACGACGGTCACTACCTGGCGTTCGGGTTTGCCGCCGGGTCGTGCCGTCACACGTACTGCGGCCGGCACGAGGACTGCCCGGCCATGCAGGGCCGGCGCTGCAGGTTTTCCCTTCTCGCGCGGCCGTCCATGGAAGCCGTGGGCATCGACGTCTACAAGATGGTGGCTTCCGCGGGGTGGGACATTTACCCAATCGGGAGCGGCGCGAAACCGGAAGACGTCCCGAAGGGGGTTCTGGCAGGGATCGTCATCGTTCAATGAAGGACCTTAAACCATGGAGAGCATAAAACTCGGAATCAGCGCGTGTCTGCTGGGAGAACCGGTCAGGTACGACGGCGGCCACAAGCTCGATCGTTTCCTGAGGGACACGCTCGGCCGCTACGTTCAGTACGTGCCCGTATGCCCGGAAGTGGAATGCGGCATGTCCGTGCCCAGGGAATCCATGCACCTCGAGGGCGATCCGGAGGCTCCGCGCCTGATCACCACGCGCACCGGGCGGGACATGACCGCCATGATGGTCGAATGGGCCGGACGCCGCCTGGAAGAACCGGCGCTTCAGGATCTGTGCGGATTCATCTTCAAGAGCAATTCTCCTAGCAGCGGCATGGAGAGAGTGAAGATATTCAAGGACGGAATGCCCAGACGGAATGCGTCCGGGATCTTCGCCGGCCTTTTCATGGAACGCTTTCCGCTGCTGCCCGTGGAAGACGAGGGAAGGCTGCACGATCCCGTGCTGCGGGAGAACTTCATCGAACGCATTTTTATCGCCAGGAGATGGCGCGAGGTCATGAACCAGGGCACAAAAACCGGCGACCTCGTCGATTTCCACTCCCGTCATAAGCTCCAGCTCATGGCGCACAGCCCGAAGCATTTGAGTGCCATGGGAAAGTTGGTCGCGGGAGGCAAGAAGGCGACCTCCGCCCAATTGCGCGCCGAGTACCACCGGTTGCTCATGGAAGCCCTCAGGCTCAAGGCCACCGCGAAGAAGAACACCAACGTCCTGCAGCACATCATGGGCTACTTCAAGAAGGAATTGTCGCAAGACGAAAAGCAGGAACTGCTGGAAATCATCGGCCGCTACCACGACGGCTTCGTGCCGTTGATCGTTCCGGTGACGCTCATCGGTCACTACGTTCGCAAATACGATCAGCAGTATCTCAAAGGCCAGTATTATCTCAACCCGCACCCGATCGAATTGCAGTTGCGCAATCACGTCTGAGCGGGAGGACATTCCTGCGGCGCGGTCCCGGCCTGTTGCGCTCACCGTATTTCACGAAAAGGACGGAGCGCGCGACGGCACATCGGCAACCTTCAATTTACGGAGAGGCTCCCATGAACGTTCCCAGCATCGACTACGCGGTCCTGGATCGACCGGAAGTGGTGAATCACCTTTTCTATCCCAGGCGCGAATGGCAGATGGAAAAATCGTTTTCATCGTCACAGGACATCCTGATCCCCGTGGAGCGGGACGTGGCCGTGGGCGCCCGTTTCCACGCAGCCGGGAAAGCGGCTCTGAACATCCTGTTTTTTCACGGCAACGGCGAAATCGTCGCGGACTACGACGACCTCGCCGCACTCTACAACCGCATGAACGTCAATTTCCTGCCCGTGGACTACCGCGGCTACGGCCGCTCCACCGGGAGCCCCACCGTATCGGCCATGATGAAAGACTGCCACGTGATTTTCGAATTCGTCCGGAACCGCCTCAAAGACGAAGGCTACACGGGTCCCCTGGTGGTTATGGGGCGCTCGCTGGGCAGCGCTTCGGCCCTCGAGCTCGCCGCCGCCCATAAGGATGCAATCGACGGACTCATCATCGAAAGCGGTTTCGCCTACGCCGGCCCCCTGCTGGAGTTAATGGGCGTGGACGCTCGTGCCATCGGATTCAAGGAGGAGGAAGGCTTCCGGAACGTGGACAAGATCCGGGCCTTCAACAAACCGACCCTGATCATTCACGCGGAGCGCGATCACATCATCCCGTTCAGCGACGGGCAGGCACTGTTCGAAGCCTCCCCCGCCGAAGGGAAGGTCTTTCTGAAGATCCCGCGGGCCAACCACAACGACATTTTCGCGCTGGGGCTGACGGAGTACATGGCGGCGATCCGGGCCTTCACCGAGGGTCTCAAAGCCCGTTGAGAAAGGCGGGGAAAGCCTTTCCGGACCGGCTTATTCCCGGACGCGCGGATTGTTTTTTCTTGACGGGCCATTTCATCGTCAATAAGATCGAATTTGCCTGAATTGACATACCATCTACAAGACTACTTTCTTGGTCTTCCACGGGAGAATGTACACATACGGCGGTTATTCCGGCCTTCGGTGCATTGGCGGTCAAGCCCTGCCGCGGGACGAAACCGCCTTTCGCTCGAGAGGTCCGCATGGTCCAGGCCGGAAACAGGGGCGATTTGAAATCAAAGAATCAGGAGGCTTACAGGGCCATCAAGGAGATGATCCTGGAGCGGCATCTGTTCCCCGGACAGAAGCTCGTTTACAGAGATCTGGAACAACGCCTCGGCATGAGCAAGACGCCGATCATCAACGGCCTGATGATGCTCGAAAACGAACATCTCGTTGTGTCTGAAAAGAATCGCGGTTATCACATTCGCTACGTCAACCGCCGGGAAGCCGAATACATTTACGATCTCAGGGAAAAGCTGGAAGACATCGCCATCGAATATGCAGTCGCCAATCATGACAAGAGAGATCTTGCCCTGCTCAAGAGAAAGTTGGTCGCCTACCGTAAATATCGGAACGACACATTCAATCAGAAGAGGCTGGCCCTCGACGTCGACTTCCACGTTCAGATCGCCGGCATGGGCAAGAATCCCTTTTTCGTCCAAATGGTCAGGCAGTATTACGAGAGTGTTCATTTCATGTTCAAGGCCGTTTTCCTGACGCCGAGCCCCGATCGATTCGACTGTTTCAAGGACGAACACGACCGGCTTTACGGCGCCATCAAGAGCAGAGACCTCGAGGAAGCCAGGCGTATCGGGCGGGAACACATTCGAGGGTCCAGGGAACTGCTGATCAGGTTGATCCCTGAGTGAAACGGCGGGTAAAATCGCGAAAATAGAGCCGGCGCGGCGATGCCCGGTCTGGCCTCACCCTGGGGTTACTTGTGACCTCGCGCTAAACGCCGGCGAAAAGCTCCACGCATATATAATTATAACAAGCGATACCCACTCGATTATACTCGACATTTTTGATGTTCTCACGATGCGTGGGACTGTTCATCAAGTTCCGGTGGGTGATCTCGGCAGTATTGTCGCCCTGGGCGAGATTCTCCCCGGCGCACCGTTCCCGACCCTTGTAACACGTATAGACGTAACTCCACGCGGGGTTTCCCTCGCTCCTCGGGTCCGTGTGCGCAAAGAACCTCTCATCCCCGAGATGCTTGTCCATCTGGTAAACGATGTATTTGGCGCGCTTGAACGCCTGGCCCGCCAGGCATTCGTCCCAGCGCAGCTGCCGGTTTTCCTGCCGCGCCAACTGGTAGAGGCGCCTGGCCTTCTGCCGCTCTTCGCGGCTCGGGACGGTGGCACCTTCCATAAGTTTCCTGGGAGGAGGGGGGGGAGGCTGCCGGCGGGCGGCGTCATAGGCGTGCGACACCGAAATCAGAAACCACAGCACGAGAAAGGCACTGAAAACCTGTTTCATCTTCCCGCTCCGTTATCCACAAAGCCCTTCCCCCGCTTGCCTTCACACCTCCGGCAGGATCTTTTTCAGGATCCTGTCCAGTTCGCCGGTCGGATAGGGCTTGCCCGGCCACGCAGTGAAAAAACCGTCGTGAGCGTGCCGCGGAATGAGGTGAAGATGAAAGTGGTCGATCAACTGTCCGGCGGCGCGGTAGTTGTTCTGAAGCACGTTCAGCCCCGAGGCCCCAACCCCCTTGAAAACGGCGGCCCCGACTCTTTTTGCAGCCACGATGCACGCTTCCAGGTCTTCGGGAGGGATGTGAAAGAGGGTGCTGTAGTGCCGCTTGGGAACGACGAGCGCATGCCCGCGGGCGACCGGGTTGATGTCGAGAAAGCTCAACACGCGATCGTCTTCGTAAATCCTCGCGCAGGGCAGTTGTCCCTGGATGATCTGGCAGAATATGCAATCCAACATGAGAGTGTCCTCCGACGATGCGCATGTCGAGCGGTGAAAGCCCCGGGGCCGACCCCGGTTGAGCTAAGGGAAATCCCCACATTCCAGCCGGATCGTTCGATTGAGGAGGAACATGATCGTGCTTAAAATAGCAAAGATACGGTTTCGTGTAAAGAACGCTCGGACGGCGCGCGCCCAAAAAGGCGCTCACGGAACGGGGGACCTTGACATGCCCCCGGTCGGGCCGGGACGGCGGCGGCTGCCGCCGGGACCGATCATCACTTCAGTGGGCCCGAAAGGGCCCCAACGCACGGGAACAACAACATGCTTGTGCTCGGCATTTACGGATCGCCCCGTCCCCGGGGCAACACGGATCTTCTGCTGGATGCGTTCCTGGAGGGCGCGTCTTCGTCGCACCCCGAAGTGCGACGCCTTTACGTGCGCAATATGCGGATCCACGGCTGCATCGAATGCGGCAAATGCGACGAAACCGGGGTCTGCGTCCAGCAGGACGACATGGCAGCGGTGTACCCTCTTCTCGAAGCGGCATCCCGGATCGTCATCGCCTCCCCCATCTTCTTCTACGGCGTCACCGCACAGCTCAAGCTGCTCATCGACCGTTCCCAGGCCCTTTACATGAAGCGTGAAATCGCCCGCCGCCAAGGCGGGGACGCCTCCCCCGATCCGGCCCGCAGGGGTTTCCTGCTGAGCGCCGGGGCCACCGGCGGCAAGCGGATGTTCGAATGCGCGATCCTCACCGCGAAATACTTTTTCGATGCCCTGGGCATGACCTATGCCGGCGAGCTCTGCTATCCCCGCATCGAACACAAGGGCGACATCAGGCAGCACCCAACCGCCCTGGACGACTGCGTGCGAACGGGCAAGAGCTTCACGGGCGGTTGATCCCTCCCCCGGGCGCCGCGCGTTGCACTCTTCCGCGCCGGCCAAAAAGCATTAATACGAAGTTGCGTTCAAGATGGATCTTTCAAGCACAAAAGAGCGGGGGAATGATTCCCCCGCACCCCCCAAGTTTCGCCCACACGCGCAAGCGCGTGAGGCCGAGCGCTCGGCGCTTTCGGCGACTGGCCGAAGGCCGCCGCCGCAGCGCCACACGGAGCCGCGAAGCGGCGAGGGGGGGGGGGATACGTCCCCCACGCTTTTAAAGTATCGTTTTGAACGCAATCGCGCATGGCGCCGGCGTCACCACAAGGCATGAAAACAGACTCACACGGGCGTCTATTTTCTAGGCAAATCCGTATAAAATCATGGGCTGCGCCGCGCTCAGCCCACTCTGATACGTTTGCAGATTAGCCCGCACGCAAACCTGGAGCGTGCAGGGAAGGGGAACATTCCGAGAAGAGCTTTGTCCGGGCTTTTTCGGCGGGCGGTCAGGAAAGGTCCAGGATCTCGCAGGCATCCTCGGCGAACGGAAAGAGGCATTCGGTGTCCAGCGTGCCGATGAAGTCCTCGATGCGGTCCAGCCCCTGAAAGCGCAGGAATCGCTCGATCCCTTCGAGAATCTCCACGGATACTCCCGGGTTGATGAAATTGGCCGTCCCTACCTGAACCGCTCTGGCCCCTAGCAGCATGAATTCCAGGGCGTCCGTCGCCGTCCCGATCCCGCCCACTCCGATCACCGGGCACTTCACCGCCTGCAGCACTTCATAGGTGCAGCGCAGGGCGATGGGCTTGACGGCGGGGCCGGACAGCCCGCCGAAGACGTTGGCGAGCTTCGGGCGTCGCGAGAAGATGTCCACGGCCATGGCGGCCACGGTATTGATACACGAGATCGCGTCGCTGCCCGCATCGACCGCGGCCCGCGCGATTTCGCCGATGCGCGTGACGTTGGGCGTGAGCTTGGTGATGAGCGGGAGCGCGGTGCGCGCGCGGACCGCTCCGACGACGGCGGCGGCCATGGCCGGGTCGGTGCCGAAGACCATGCCTCCCTGCTTCACGTTGGGGCAGCTGATGTTGATCTCGAGCGCCGCGACGCCGTCCGCTCCGTCCAGTTTCGAGGCCAGCCCGGCATATTCCTCCACGGTATTGCCGAAGATGTTGACGATGACCGTTGCCCGCCGTTGGCGGAGCAGCGGGAGCTTGGAGTCGATGAAGCGGTCCACGCCGACGTTTTCGAGCCCGATGGCGTTGATCAGTCCCGCAGGGGTCTCGACCAGCCGCGGAGGCGGGTTGCCGGGGCGGGGCAACAGGGATATGCCCTTGACGATGACGGCCCCGATGCGCCCCGGGTCGAGAAAATCCGCGTATTCCTCGCCGTAGCCGAAGGTGCCCGAAGCCACCAGCACCGGGTTGGCCAGTCGCAGCGGCCCTACTCGCACAGAAAGATCGGGGGCGGCGGCCGGTGTACCTGTAGTTTCTGCCATTGAACGGCTCCTGCGGGAAAGATGGGTCCATCCTTGCAAACGTGAACGTACCCGTCGGCGGCGGGGTCGTCCGGGGACGCCGCCGGGAGCGCGCACCCGAGGCAGGCGCCCAGCCCGCACGCCATCAGGGATTCCAGGGAAAGCTGCGCCGGAACGTCGTGAGCCAGCGCCCAGCGGGCCACGTGAAACTGCATTTCGAGCGGTCCGCAGGCGTAGAGCGATTCGGGCCGGAAGGCCGATTCCTCGGCAAACTGCGCGAACATCCGGGTCACGTACCCTTTGGCGCCGAAGCTGCCGTCGTCGGTGCTCCAGTGGACGCGAACGCCCAGCGCTCCGAAGTACGACAGGGCGAGGAGCTCCGCCACGGTCCGCGTTCCGTAAAACAGGTTCATCTGTTGGGGATCGAAGGCGGGGTTGGCAAGCGTGATGCGCTCCATGAGATCGAAGAGCGGCGCGATGCCGATGCCTCCCGCGATGAGCGCGATCGGTCCGCGGGCGTCCGGGGCGGGGAGATCGAAGCCGTTCCCGAGCGGCCCGAGGAGATCGAGGTTCATGCCCGGCACGGTCTTCGACAGGAGCAGGGTCCCTTTTCCCACGACCCGGTAGAGCAGCTCGATGCAGCCTTCCTCGGGGAAGGTCCGGTGAAACGAAAGCGGACGCCGCAGCAACGGATCGATTCCGTCCCGGACCCGGACCATTACGAACTGGCCGGCGCGGGCCTCGAGGGCGATTTTCGGGGACATGAGCCGCATCAGCCAGGTGCGGTCGGCCACCTCCCGGTGATCCAGGATGATCGCGTTTTCCTGAAACTTGGGCATGAGGGATCAGTCCTCCGTGTCGCTTTTCCAGCCGATGACCGCGGCCAGCCGGCCGGTATCGCGTTCGCCGCGGTAGGAGAAGAATTCGCCGGTCCCGCACGCGGTGCAGATTCCGGCCGCTTCCACGTGTTCGTCGCGCAGGCCCTCGTCCAGTAATTGCCGGCGCGTGATGGCCCAGAAATCGAAGTATTCCGGGCGCACCTGGAAGGAATGGAAGGATTCGGGGAGCTCGTCCCGGTAGTTGCGAAATTCCCCGCAGCAGGGACCGAGCGACGGGCCGACCGTGGCGAGAATGTCCCGCGGGCGGGAACCGAAGCGGTCGCGCATGAACCGGACCGTTTTGCCGCCGATGCCGCAGACGCTGCCGCGCCACCCGGAATGGACGTTGGCGATCACTCCGTGAACCGGATCGACCAGGAAGATCGACTGGCAGTCCGCGACCTTGATGAGGAGCCCGACGCCTCGAAGCGTCGTGACCAGGGCGTCGCCGGGGGGCGTGACCAGCACGGGCGGCCGTGCCGCCGCGAGCACCTCCTCATCCACCAGGTGGATGGTATCGCCGTGAAACTGCCGCCCGGATACGAGGACGTCGACGCCCATGGCATCCCGAACGCGGTCCAGGTTTTCGCGTACGGCCTCGCGCGCGTCCCCGTTGCTCCAGCCGACATTGAGCGTCGCGTAGGGCGGGCGGCTCACCCCGCCGTGGCGGGTGAACACTCCGTGCACCAGGCCGGGAACCCGGGAGAGAAGGTCGAATCGATAGTAAGGAGGCTTCCCTTCGCTTCGTTGCAGGATCATCGTTCGGCTCGCGGTTCGTGATTCGCGGTTTCCGGGCTCGGGCTCATGGCTGCCGCTTCTCCCGCTTCTTCTTGCGGCCCGCCAGGCTTGGGGCGCTGCGCGGGCCTGGGGGATCAGATTCGAACCTTCCGGGTCCGGAGCACGGAATATTGAGCCAATGGTTCAGATTTCAGGCTCGCTCTTCGCGCTTCAAGGCCCGGGTTTCAGTCTTTGGGCCTCAGGTTCCGGGACTTCGGTGTTCTCGCCCTTTCACCTTGCTTCGTAGCCGCAGACGCCGGCGTTCAGGCTCCAAGCTCTATGGGTTCGGGGCCTGCGGCCCGGAGCCAGGGGTCTTGGGTCACGGGTCAAGACCGGCCGATTCCAGGCATGCCAGGCTGTCGAACCGTTAAGGCCGGCCCCTGCCCGGTTGTTTCACCGGAAGCGGGAGTCCGGCATCCCGACGGCGACCGGCCCGCCGCGCATGTAGTGGCGGCGCGTGCCACGGATCATCTTTGCATCGGCGCATTTTCCGGCCCGCCGCGCCTGCGGGGACGGCACGCCGGCGTCCGGCATCTTGCGGATGAAGACCTGTGATCGACCACGCATGCAAGGGCGGCACCCGTTAGCCATGCTTCAACCGCCCGCAATGGTTCATGTCGCATGATACACGACATCGATCGACGAGTTCAATTAAACCAACTGGTGGGTTGAGGGCAAGCTATATTGACAAAAACCTCCGCGCCCTTAGCTTTTGTCTTCACGCAACCGTTTATACGGATTTACCTAGAAAATAGACTCCCGTGTGAGTCTGTTTTCATGCCTTGTGGTGACGCCGGCGCCATGGGCAATTACCTAGAAAATAGACTGCCGTGTGAGTCTGTTTTCTAGGTAACTTCGTATTACACGCTCGAAGGGCTCAACAAAGCACGGGAATTCGCGGCCGGGAGTCTTTTCTCACAGAAGGCCGTGAGCCGTGGGCTCACAACCGAGGATGAAAATGCGCCGGCCGGGGTATTTACACGCGGAAGGTCGTGAGGGATGCAGGGCCGGCACGGTTGCACCGTGCCCACGATCAGGCCGGTGGGGATGCATGCGGGATCAAGTGCGTTGGGCGGCCGGACGATCTCCGGACGAACGGGATGACGGAACATTTTGCGGGATATCGGCTCTCGACGGAGTCCCGCAATGGGGGTATCAATCCTTCGGGTGAACGATCGCAAGATTTCGCGGGACATCGGTTTTCCGCCCGGTTATATGGAATATTCAGCGACCGGTCGACGCCGCGCGACCTCGGCGCAGGAACCGGCGGCCGGTGAATTCGACAGACAGTAAAGGAGCAGGCGGTATCATGGAATCAGTCAAGGAATGCAAGATGGTCACGATCGAATACCGGATCCGCACGATCACACCGGCCGGGGAGACCACCGAAACCGATCCGCAGACGTGCAGCTTCGTGTACGGCGTGGACGCTCAATACCCGGCGGTGGAGGCGGCCATCGTCGACAAAAAGCCCGGTGACCGCGTGAAGGCGTGCGTTCCGCCCGAGCAGGTGTTCGGGGCCTACGACGAGAGCTTGGTGAGGGAGCTTCCCAGGGAAGACTACAAGGAAGAGCGCCTCAAGCCGGGCAGGATGTACCGGCAGATCCGCAAGAAATGCCTGGTCCAGTTCATGGTGAAGGAACTGCGCGACGACGTCGTGGTGGCGGATTTCAACGACCCGAGGGCCGGCACGTGCGCCGAATTCGACATCCTGATCAAGGACGTGCGCGAAGCGAAGAAGAACGAAATGGCCCCTTCCTGCGCCAAGCCGTAGCAAAAGGCCGGGGTCAAACCTACACTTTTCACAAATTTCCATGAGCCGGGGTCTGACGACGAAAGATGAAAAGGCGCCGGCCGGGGGTATTCTGACACGAATCGTCATTCCCGGGAGGCACCTTCGAAGGATGCAAGTCGGCCCCGCGCCCGCGTGACCCGCGGTTTTCCGATTCTGTTTTCCAGGTAATGGTCATGCCTCGGGTGACGTCCTGAAGCATGAAGTCCGGTATTTCCCATGCGATCCGACGTTATGACCTCGCCTCAGCCAATGCTGGAAGACAAAGGATTTTTTGCGAACGAGTCGAAGAATCCTTGAAATGCGGCACCGGCAATTCGCTATGCACTTCCCTGCGTCGGTTCGAATGGTTCGAGTCGTTCGATCAATGGGCTGTCGACCTCAGATTCGCCCTGGCTGCCGCCTTGACAGGGGGCATGCGCCAAAACCGGCGCAAAGCCTGCAACCGTCCGCTCGAACTTGCGCTGGTGGCCATTTCGATGGCGGATATGCCCGGCGAAGATCCACCCCACCGGCATTCGCCGAGCGGTCGAAGGGCAGCCTGGTGCGGCGCGCCGTCCGCCGAGGTTTGTCGTGCCCGGCCCGGGATGCGAGGTGTAAATGTCCGCCCTGCGCCGTCGCGAGGGGCTGCCGGCCCCGCCAATCGAGGGCGTGAATGTCGGCCGTACGCCTTTCCATGGACTGTCCGGCCCGAGAATTCCCCTTCAGGGACGAGGCATTGCCCGGCGGCAGTCTTTCGGTTGATGCAAGTCGAATGGATCGTGGCGTGGAATCGATGGCGGTTGACAAGCTCCGCGTTCCTGTGTTACGCAAACCATGCCTCGCAGGCAGTATTCCAAAGCGTCCCGCAAAGAGGGCGACTAGCTCAGTGGATAGAGCGTTGGTCTCCGGAACCAAAGGTCTCGGGTTCGATCCCCGAGTCGCCCTCCAAATAAAAACAACATGTTAGAAACAATACAAGTAAAGTTTGCTTTCAGATTTCAAAACTTCCCCAACACTATCCCCAACACTCAGGCTGAAAATCAGCCCACCAAAACAAAATCGCTGAGGCAATCGCCCTGGCGTCCAGGACTTTACTTGTGACTTCCTAGGGGATTTGTCAATTTTCGACTATTCCCATGATACGGTCTGGCTTGGGCTTTATCACCACCTTCTCAGTGTTTCATTTCCTCCGGCGGCATCACCAACGGCGATTCGTCCACATCCAGCCGGCTGCCCGATTTACGCCGGGAGATTGATGGAAGGCAGGGAGATCATGGGGGCTTGTGTGGAAGTATCCGGTTCTGGTACAATATTAAAAACAATTCAAAAATCATCTCTTACCACCTACTACCTTGAGAATCAACGAAAGGAGGGAGCAAAATGAAGAGGATAGTCATGGCCGCTGTCGTTATCCTTTTCGTGGTTGTTGGTCTCGCCTACGCTCAGAATCGAAGTCCTGCGGAGGAGGCGAAATCCATGCTGGACAAGGCCGTCGCCTTCTACAAAGCAAATGGTCCAGAAAAGGCCTTTGCCACCTTCAACGATCCTAAGGGTCCGTTCGTCAAAGGAGACCTCTACATTTTTGCTGTGGATTTGAACGGGAAAATACTTGCGCACGGCGTCAAAGCGGGATTGATCGGCAAGAGCAGTAAGGAGATTAGAGACGCCGATGAAAAGAATTTCATAGAGGAGATGGTAGCGGTAGCGAAATCCAAGGGAGCAGGCACTGTTAATTACAAGTGGGAGAATCCAGGGTCTCTCGTTGTGGAGAAGAAATCCTCGTATATTGAGAAAGTAGATGGAGTGGTTCTGGGATGCGGGTATTTTACAGCCTATGAATGGCAACGAGCAATTCCCGGAACCCCATTTTAGCAGAATGACACATTTTCGGTCTATCGAGGTACTCGAGCAGGCCGATGTGCTCCGAGGCTTGGGAGCTGTCGAATTCCCGAAGGCATCCTGCTCGGAAATCGCTGCCAGGCCATTCCGGCTCCCCTACTGAGTGACAAGGCCGTGCTTCACCGCAAACCGCACCAGTTCCGCCGTACTCTTCAGGCCGAGGGATTCCATCATGCTGTACTTGTGGAATTCGACCGTCCGGGTCGAGATCTGCAAAACGGACGCAACTTCCTTGACACAACGCCCCTCGGCAAGAAGCTGGAGGACTTCGCGCTGGCGGGAGGTGAGTTGGGCCAAGGCACCGCTCTCGCCTGGCGGCTTCTGTTTGTGAAATTGCAGGAGCTCGCCGGCAAGCAAGGGCGTGATGTAGGTCCTCCCCTTCAGGGCGCTGTTGATGGCGGTGATGAGCTCCGACGGCGCGGAGTGTTTCAGGACATAACCTGAGGCGCCCGCCTCGAAAGCGCTGGCGGCATAGGTTACGTCGAGGTGCATGGTGAGCATGACCACCGCGATGTTCTTGTTTTTCTTCTTGAGCTGACGCACTGCTTCGATGCCATTGAGCAGCGGCATCGAGACATCGGCCACTACCACATCGGGCTTCAGCTTCTCAACCGCATCCAGCATGGCGCGGCCATCTTCCACGATGCCGACGAGCTCGAAATCCGGTTCCAACAAGCCTCTCAATCCCTCTGCAACAATGCGGTGGTCATCTGCCAGGAGTACTTTTGCCCGTTTCATTCATTCCCCTTTTCCGTGGGCACTGAGACTTCAATCATTGTTCCCATTCCCTGATCCGAACGGATGCAGAATTGACCACGCGCGTACTCGACCCGCTCGCGCATGCTTGCCAGCCCAATCCCCGGAGTACGACGCGCATCCTGCGGCACAAAACCGATTCCATCATCGATAATGTGGAGCAGGATCTTGTCATTCTGACCTTTCAGAGAGATCTCGACATGCCTGGCCTGTGAATGCTTCGCAATGTTCCTCAAGCCCTCCTGGGTGATGCGATAGAGGCAGAGCGCTGCGTCCTTCGGAACCGTCTCGGGAATATCTTGCGCCTGGAAGTCCACGCTGATCTCCTCTCGGTCGGAAAACCTTATGCATTGGGAGTTGATGGCCCGTACCAGACCGAGGTCATTGAGGATTGCCGGGTGAATCTGTCGGGAAATGGCCGACACATCCTCTGAAAGCGTGATCAGCTGCTCCTTTATGTACGTGATCTTTTCCAAAACCGCATTTTCGATGTTCTGTGAACGCAATTCGAGAGTCCCCGACTCGATAGCCACGGCAGCCAGCCGCTGCGCAATATCGTCGTGAAATTCCCGGGAGAGGCGACTCAGTTCCTCTTCCTGCGATGAAATCAAGCGGCCGGCGAGAGTCCTCAGGTCCTGGCGACTTTCGCGGAGGGCCACCTCAGCCTTTTTGCGCCGCTGCAAATTGAGGATGAGGGTGATGATCAGTATCGATTCCAACAGGAGCAGGGAGACAAAGCCTATGATATACGACTTATAAAGGTCCCACAGCGAGTACTCCCGGTACTTCACTTCGCTGCCGAACGGTAGGCTGCTTTCACTGATCTTCCACCGTTTCAACTGCCGCCAGTCATAGGCGCTGATGCACGTATCCATGCCTGCGTCGAAGGGAATGGATGCGGGCGATTTGCCGGAGAGAATACTCAATCCCAGTTCCGCCGCTTTTTTCCCCTGCAATTGGAAACTGATCAACCGGCCACCCACGATCCCGTACCCGAGATACGACTCATAGAGACCAAAGACCGGGACACTGGCGGCATCGGATATGATCTTGAGCACGTCCCGGGGAACGAAACTTCTACCTGCGCCATCCACAAAGAAGGTCGAGAAGAAAATTATAGTATCTTGCGGTAGTCTTTTTACTCTCTGGATAAGGTCTTCGATGGGAAGGCCCTCGAGTAAAATCAGTTCCAGCCCATTGCCGTATCCCTCGATCGTCCTGCGCAAGCCGATCGCTCTCACGGCATCATTCTCGAACGCTCCGGCGATCAGCGCTACATGTTTCGCGTTTTGCTTCAGAGAAAGCGCTGCGTCCACCAGCTGGGTCGCGCTGGTTGGCTCAAAGACCCCGCTTGCCCTTTCCCTGAGTGGCGACGCGGCGAGCCGTTCTGCCAGGACCTCGGGAATGGAGCACATGATGATGGGGATCTTGGGAAAGACGCTTTCGGCATGTTCAAGGAGGAAATTGGCCGCCGGCACATCCACACTGATAATGAGGTCTGGTGCGTTTTCGGCGTACCGACGGCGTAAGAGTTCTGCCAGGGCCTCCCGTTGTTTTGAGTCACGGAATCGGGATAGATCCAGGTATTCCGAAAACAATTGGATATGAAAAATGGTGCTGGCGAGCAGGACCTCGCGGATACCCCGTTCGCCCATTTCCGTTGCGGGGAAATCGAGTGGCGCAGAATACAGGATTACCACCCTCTTCATCCGTGTTGCATCCAGGAACGTCTCGGCTGCCGACAAGGGAGAAGTCACGGCAAGCAGAAGCATTCCCATCAGAAGAATGCCATAGCAGCGGCAGTCTTTCATTGCTTTTGCCCATCTCGTGTCCATCCCGAAAGGTCCCCTTTTTCTCCTGTCTCTCCGGCCCAAACATCCTCCACCTTAGTGAGGGAGACCAAAGCTGCCAGGTTGAGCCCCTCTCTGTTGACGGGAAAATCTAGGTGAGAGTGAAAAAGTGAGCTTGATCGTCCCCCTCCCACCAAGGGAGAGGGGTTTCGAAGATACGTTCGTGTGAGTCTATAACACCAACCGCGACCATTTCAATGCAAAGAGGAACTTGATCCAGATACTACTTTATGTCTTCAAGACTCTTTCCCCCGGTCCGAATGCCCCAAATCAGAAGCGGGATCACCGGAAGCATGAACAAAGCACCGACCGAACCGAAGACGCCCGCAAACCCGTAAGCATTATGAACCATGGGAATGAGCGGCTGCGTTGCTGACACTGAGAGTCGCGCCAGGCCGTTGTGAAAGCCGGTTGCCGTGTTGCGCATTCTGGTAGGATACGATTCCGCCGTGTACGAGAACAGGATGAAGTTGATCGCCAGGTTCAAAACGCTCAGGGAGAAGCCGGCCGCGATGAGACCGTACAAGTTGTCCATATAGGCAAAGGTGAATGCGACCAGACCACACAGCACCCCGAGCACCATGAGCGGGATCTTTCGGCCGCCGAGGTCCGACACCAGCGAGGCAAGAAAACAGCCCGCCGGAACGCCGATGCTGATGATGGTCGAAGCGGTAAGGCTGTCAGCGACGGAAAACCCTTTCATTTTGATAAGCTGGGTGGTCCATGTGGTAAAAAGAAAGCCGGCCGGAGTGATCGCTACAAACAGAGCAATCAGGATCAGCGTCCTCACGATATACCGCTTGGTGAACATACCGACGAGCACTTCCGAGACCTTGATTTTCGTCTCGACCTTTTTGGCGGCTTCTGTCAGGTCAATCTTCTTGTGGGTCAAGAACTCCATGATTTCTTCGGCTTCCGCTATGCGTCCGCGCGAAACCAGCCAGCGCGGCGATTCCCTGAGATACTTGATGCCCAGAAAAAAACCGACAACTCCCAATCCGCCGGCATACAAGATGATCCGCCATGCCTCCGGGCTCATCGGAATGATCAGCCTGCACAGGAAGGCCACCACAGGCACGGCACAAAAGCCTACCGCCGCGACTCGTCCCTGCCACATCCCCCTGGTTTCCGCCGGGGCCATTTCCGCAATATAGGCCTGGGAAGTCACCATCAGACAAAAGACGCCAAAGCCCGTGAGCGCCCTGAAAATGGTGAAGACGACAAAGCTGTCCGTGAACCCGGTCACCACGGAGGCGATGGAAAAAACCAGGATCGCACCCAAGAAGGTTTTTCGCCTGCCGATAAAATCGGAAATGACCCCACCCAGAAAGCCCCCGGTCGTCATGGCAACGAAATACCAGAAGACAATTGTCGCAATATCAGTCATTTGCAGATTCCACGACTGAGCCAGTGCGGGAGCAATGAAGCCGAAGTTCCAGTTGTCCATCTGCTCGAAGAAATAGGCTCCCATGATGATGAAGAAAACGAGCTTGTGCACTTTGGATACCGCAAGGCCGTCAAAGTAATTGTTGCTGATCTTTCCCGCGGGCGGTGCTTTTTCCAAGGGAATCCCTTCCGTGCCATCTCCTATGGCAGTGGTTGCTGCGCATTCTGACATTGGTCACCCCTTTCTCTCGCCCACTAGGCACAAACGGGCCGATTGGCTCCGACATAGCGTTCACACACCAGTGCCGCAATGGTTCCATCGTTCATGGCCGTGGTGAGCTGACGAAACCGCTTGCGGTTTAGATCTCCCGCCGAAAACACGCCGGGAACGCTGGTGCTCATGTCCTCTCCCGCAAGAACGTACCCATAGTCGTCGAGATCCACGATGCCCTTCAGAAACTCAGTCGTGGGGTTCTGGCCCATGAACACAAAGACGCCGTCAACCTGGATGGTTTCTCTTTCACCGGTGGCCACGTTTTCCAGCACTGCCCCCTTGACCTTGCCCTTCTCCAGGAGGACTTCCACTACTTTGGTGCTTCTGCGCGCATCCACACTGCCGCATTTCAACAATTCATCCTGGGCGGACTGCGCCGCGAAAAAGCGATCCATCACCTCCACCAGGGTGAGGTGCTTGATGCCGATCCGCATGAGGTAGAGGCTCTCGTCGAAACCGCTGTTCCCGCCCCCGACGACCAGCACGCGCTTTCCGGCATAGGCAAAGCCGTCACATATGGAACAGTAATGAATCGCTTCGCCCCCCGGAACATCGAGCAGAATGGGCTTGCGCCCGGTGGCCACGATTACGGCTACCCCGCGGAAAATTGCTTCATCCGTTTCCACGATCTTTTCCCGGCCGCTGAGATCCATCCGTTCGATCTCGCACACCTCCTCGACGGCCACTTCCAGATGATCCACGTGGTCGCGAACCTTTTGCATCAGATCCATGCCGTGGATGGAAGGATAGGAGGGGAAGTTCTCCACCACGTAGGTGTAATTGCAGAGGCCGCCACAGATGGCCTTTTCCAGAATCACGGCCTTAACGTTGGCTCTTGCGAGATAAATGGCCGCCGTCATGCCGGCAATGCCGCCCCCAATAATCAGGACATCAAAATCACGGGTTTCTTTCATGGGATTACGCCCCTTCTAAACTGCATCCGTATCGATCAGGCGCTCTCGTAGAACGCCGCCATTTCCCTGGGATTCATCAACCCGGTCTTCTGGGCCGCTACTTTCCCGCTTTTGACGACACAAACCGTGGGAGCCCTTTCCACGGCCAACGCCGCCATGGACTCCGGACAGTCCTCGATGTCCGCCGTGTAGATGGTGACACCCGGTACAATTTTTTGGAATTTTTCGAACATCTTGAGCATGTTTTTGCAATGGGGGCAGAGTTTCTTGACGAAAATCACCACGCTGTTGTCCGCACCCTTAACCGTGGCGCTAAAGTCGCTGTCTGTTATCGCCGGATACATGACTTCTCCTTTTTCTTTTTCGTTGGACTTGAGAGATTGGCTCAACTTGGGTTTCTTAAGGTTCTACGCAACAGCACGGGGCAGGCGCCTGCTGTTGCAGCCGGCCCCTGCTGCCGATGGCTACGAACTCTTCAGTTCGCCCATGGCAAGCTTCAGTTCCCTCAGAAGTTCTTCCGCCTTTTCAGGGTTCCGCTTGATGATGTTGTTGAGCTGGAACGGGTCTTTGCGGCGGTCGTAGAGTTCGTCGGAATCGGGTACTTCCTGCTTTGCCCCTGCCGTGCAGGACCACATGGTGTCGTCCTTCATCTTTTCCTTGCCGGGGTTGTTGACGCTGGTGTATTCGCGCTGGCTGACGTCCTTGAGAATCCAGTGGATGTAGCTGTAATCCTCGGTGATATAGGACCAGGACATCCCGAAGTACCCCGCGAGTGCATAGTCGCGGAGCTTGTCCAGCTCGCCGCGAGCGAGCGGCAGCAGGCTCTGGCCCTGCATGTCGAATGCGTCGTAAGCCGGCATGCCATGCCCGCCGTCTATCTTCGGGGCATCGAGAAGCCCCAGGGCGTCCATTATTGTGGGGGCGATGTCGACATTCTGGACCAGGGCCCTGACCCGCTTGCCACCATCAACTCCCGGGATGTGCATCATCAGGGGCACGTGCACCAGTTCCTCGTAGGGCCATGGGCGGCACTTGCGCATGATCCCGTGACCGTGCTCCCCCTTACCCATGGGCTGGCCGTGATCGGAGGTGATGATGATCATGGTGTTCTCCCAGAGCCCCTGGTCGCGAATCGAGTCAAGCAGCTTGCCGATCTGCTTATCCACCAGAGTGACGTTCTCGGCGTAGAGGGCACGGACATGCTCGGCCTCGCGGTCCGTGATGCGGCCTTCTACCGGGGTCCAGGGGGCCAGCAGGATGGGATTGCCGTCGTATTCCGGATCGTAGGGACAGGGGCTGCCATCCCACACTGAGGGGGGATCCCACGGCTCGTGCGGGTCGAAGGAGTCAACCCAGAGCATGAACGGACGGCTTTTGATGCGCTTGTTGCGCAGCCAGTCATCCGCCTCACGGGCTACCACGCTGATGTAGTTGTCGTCTTCGGAACGCCAGTTCTGGCGGAACCGCAGGAAGCAGTCGATCTCTTCCAGCAGCGCACTGCTGGCGTCATCGATCAACTCTCCCTTTTCGTTGTAAACCATGGTGGGCGAGGTGTAATCGATGGCGCGCATGCCGGGATCCAGCGGGTCATCCTTATACGTGGTGTGATCGAGTTCATGGCCCGGGCAGAACTTGACGTAGTCAAAGCCGCGGGAATAGCCATACTTGGGCAAACGCATGGGCGGTGTGTCATAGACCAGCGCGGTCTGCACCTTGCGGCCCCAGAGGATATCACTGAGTGTGGTGTCGTCATGGGAGAGTGGTTGCCAGCCGGCAAACGGCAGGGTGAAGCGGCCGGTCATGAGCGCGCGGCGCACTGGGACGGTGGGCAGTCCCTCACTGTAGGCGTTTTCGAACAGGATCCCGTTGCGGGCAAAGCGGTCGAAGTTGGGCGTTTTTACCGTTTCGCTCCCATAGCACCCCAGGTAGTTGTACTGAAGGGTGTCGAGCATGATGAAGACAACGTTGCGGATGGGTTTTTCGTTACTGTTGTTCGTGGTCATTTCCAAGTCTCCTTATTTGAAATTTTGAATAGAGGCTCTCTTTTGCCTCAGCACACCATGCATTCCGTGACTGTGATGACCATTGAAACAGAGTTTCTGGACGAATACAGCTCGTAAAATTACTAGGTTTTGGAGGTATTTTTTCGAGGATTGGCTAACCCGCATTATTCATGAGGTTTGGCGAGAACCCCCTCGAATGTGGCCATTATGAGTGACGGACACAGATTTTTCGGTAGGCCGTCCAGCTGAGAGGCACTGGAATCGGTCCCG
>Ga0228536_1001175_pt1 | contig 28977 bp, 28 predicted proteins | sample SJ1Smetagenome_FD_168611 | JGI IMG/M metagenome (GOLD analysis project Ga0228536, IMG submission 168611) | Enriched culture of PCE-dechlorinating microbial communities from Ithaca, New York, USA - SJ1.S | ecosystem: Engineered > Modeled > Simulated communities (microbial... > Unclassified...
ACCGCCTGGCCATCCGCCACTCGCGACGCTGATGCGAGGCGTCTACGCGTCCATGCCCATGAAGTCCACGAGGTACCGTCCGTCGATCAGCTTGATCTCGAAATCCTCCTGGTACTGGCTCTCGTTCCAGTCGCCGGAGTCCATCAAGCGTACGAAGATGAGGTACGTGCCGTCCTCGGCGAGCGCGGGCTCGGTCATCTGGGCGAACGTGAGGCCCTCGGCACCCTCGCGCACGTAGTCGCCGGGACGTGCCGCGAGATCGGCCTTGAGACGGTCGGTCCCCATCGCTTCAAGCGCGGCCACGTCTCCCGCATACTGCGCGCGGATGAAGTCCATCGCGAGCTGCTGCACGGCAGCGGCTTCCTCGGGCGCGAGATCGCCGGGCGTGGTGTCCACCATCGCCACCTGCTCGCCGTCGATCGTCTCGAGGCGGACCGTGAGCTCGTCCACCTGCTGCTGCAGGTCTTCGGCGCGGTCCTCGAGCGCGTCGAACTCCTTCGCCACCCCGAACGGCAGTTCGCGGGCGATGGCGGGTACCGACAGCGCACCCACGGCCGCGATCGCAACGGCAGAGGCGGCAACGGCGATCGTCCGCCACACCCAGCCACCCGCCGGCCCCGTGCCGTACGCCGGACGCGGCACGAAGCGGTCGCGCGGCACGAACGCCTCGGAGATGCCCTTGAGGTCAGCCACCACCGAGCGCGTGCGCTCGTACGCCGCAGCGCATGACTCGCACCCGCCGAGGTGCTCGGCGATCCTCATCGACTCCACGTCGGTGACGTCATCGGCGATGTAGGCTTCGAGCTGATCGCGCACGTCACTGCAGTTCATCGCGACACCTCCTCTTCGGTCCGGGGGCACATGGCGGCCTCAAGCGACGCCACCGCCCGGTTGAGTCGTGATTTCACGGTGCCGGTGGGACAGCCGAGCACCTCGGCGATCTCACCCAGCTTCATGTCCCGGAAGTAGCGGAGCGCGACGACCTCGCGGTGGTCGGGACTGAGCCCGTGCACCGCACGCATGAGGTCGAGACCGTCTTCAGGACCGTCCCACACGAACGCTTGTGGCTCAGGCGGCTCCTCCATCGGCACGACGCGCACGCGCTTGCGCAGCAACGTGTTGCACTCGTTCACCACGATGCGTGACACCCATGCGCCGAAGCGATCGGGGTCGCGGAGCGATTTGATGCCCGCGTAGGCATCGGCAAGCGCATCCTGCACCGCATCGGCAGCGTCCCACTGGGAGCGCGTGATCGCGTACGCGGTGGCGTACAGGGAGCGTTCGTGGTGCCTGACCAGTGTGGTGAACGCTCGGGCGTCACCGGCCTGGGCACGGCGCACGAGCTCGTAGTCTTCCATGCCCTCCTCCTTTCCGTCACCGTACATGACGCGTCAGGACCGTGGAAGGTTCCCGCCCAACGGTAGAACACACCCGCTTGACGCCCGTGGCAGCCGGGCGTACCGTATCCGCATACTTGACTACTTTGGTCAGAATAGTGGTGATTGAACCATGCGTCTTTCGGCACGAAGCGAATACGGCCTCCTCGCCCTGGTGGACCTGGCGACCGCGCCTGATGGTGCCCCCCTGGCTTCTCGCGAGCTCTCGAGCGCGCGCGGCTTGCCCCCGGCCTTCCTCGACCAGCTGCTGGCCGACCTGCGTCGTGCTGGCATCGTGCGAGCGACTCGCGGCGCCAGGGGAGGCTTCGCGCTCGCGCGGGACGCTTCGGCGATCACCGCGCTCGAGATCGTCGAGGCGCTCGAGGGTCCCGTGGCGCCATCGGTCTGCACCCCCGACATGTGCGGCCGCGAGGGCGGCTGTGCCGCGGAGACCGTGTGGTCGAGCGTGGCGGCCGCCGTGCGCGACGCGCTGTCGGGCTTCACGCTTGCCGAGCTTGCCAGCGAGCAGGCGCTCTTGGACCGCGCCCCGCTTACCTGCACCCCGCGAAGGAGCGAGTAGATGGACACCACCGTATACCTTGACTACGCCGCGACGACACCCACCGACCAGCGGGTGGTCGAGGCCATGCTGCCGTTCTTCACCGAGCGCTACGGCAACGCGAACAGCCTCTACAGGCTCGGCCGAGACGCCGCGCGTGCGCTCGAGGGGGCACGTGAGCAGGTGGCCTCCTCCATCGGCGCTGCGGCGCCTGAAGAGGTCTTCTTCACATCGGGCGGCACGGAGTCGGACAACACCGCGCTCATCGGCCTTGCCACCGCCGGAGGCCGCTCGAGCGGACACGTCATCGTCTCAGAGTTCGAGCATCACGCCGTGCTGGAGCCTGCCGCGTGGCTCGGCAAGCACGGCTTCGAGGTGACCGAGCTCGCCCCGCGACCCGACGGCGCTGTGCATCCCGACGATCTCGCGGCCGCCCTGCGCGATGACACGGTGCTCGTCTCGGTGATGCACGGCAACAATGAGATCGGCACCGTGCAGCCCATCGCCGAGTTGGCGCGCGTGACCCACGAGCGCGGCGCGCTCTTCCATACCGACGCCGCGCAGACCCTCGGCAAGATCGACCTGGATGTGGTCGCGCTTGGCGTGGATGCGGCATCGTTCTCGGGGCACAAGATCTACGGCCCTAAGGGCACCGGAGCGCTCTACCTGAAGCGCGGTGTACGGCTCGCCCCCTACCTCATGGGCGGTGGCCAGGAGTCGCGCCGGCGCAGCGGGACCCAGAACGTGGCGGGCAACGTGGGCTTCGCTACCGCGCTTGCGCTCATGGACGCCGAGCGGCAGGCCGAGGTGCCGCGCCTCACGGCGCTGCGCGACCGGCTGGTGGAGCGGCTCACCGGCGCGATCGAATTCGCGCAGCTGAACGCCGCCGACGCCCCAGAGCGTCTGCCTCACATCGCGAACTTCGTGATCCCGGGCGTGGAGGGCGAGGCGATGTTGCTGCACCTCGACGCCGCCGGCATCGCGGTCTCGACCGGCTCGGCGTGCAGCTCGGGCTCGCTCAAACCGAGCCATGTGCTGCTCTCCATCGGCTGTCCGGTGGAGTTCGCGCACGGGTCGCTCCGGGTGAGCCTCGGCAGGTTCACCACCGAGGCGAACGTGGACTACCTGGTCGAGCAGCTCGTACCCATCGTGGACCGGCTCCGCTCGATGAATCCCCTCTACGCAAAGACCGTCGCCGCGCTGCGCGGCGCAACACACTAGGAGACGCAGATGATCTACAGCGACAAAGTGATGGAGCACTTCGGCAACCCGCGCAACGTCGGCGTGCTTGACGATGCCGACGGTATCGGCGAGGTGGGCAACCCGGTCTGCGGCGATGTCATGAAGATCACCATCAAGGTCGACGACGACCGCATCGAGGACATCAGGTTCCAGACGCTCGGCTGCGGCGCCGCGATCGCCACCTCGTCGATCGTGACCGAGATGGCCAAGGGCATGACGCTCGAGGAAGCCGTGGCGATCACCAAGAACCAGGTGGCCGAGGAGCTCGACGGCCTGCCACCCGCTAAGATGCACTGCTCGGTGCTCGCCACCGACGGCCTCAAGGTCGCCGTGGACGACTATCTGGTCAAGCATGGCCGGGAGCCCATCGCCGGCGAGGTCAAGAGCGCCGACCCGGACTTCGATCCGCACGAGGACGAGGACGACCACGACGCGGAGGCCGCATCATGAGCGCCCTCGCTGACCGCGTCGACCTCACCATCGGCGACACGCCACTCGTCCGCCTGAACCGCCTCGCCGAAGGACTGCCGGCTGCCGTGGCCGTGAAGCTGGAGTCCCGCAACCCGGGCGGGTCGGTGAAGGACCGCATCGCGCGGTCGATGTTGGACGACGCCGAGGCCAGGGGGCTCATCGAGCCCGGCCGCTCGGTGATCGTGGAGCCCACCTCTGGCAACACGGGCGTCGCTCTCGCCATGATCGGTGCGGCGCGCGGATATCGCGTGATCCTCACGATGCCGGAGTCGATGTCGATCGAGCGGCGCATGCTGCTGGCCGCCTACGGGGCCGAGCTGGTGCTCACGCCCCGCGCGGACGGCATGCGCGGGGCGCTCGAGGCCGCCGACCGCATCGCCGCCGAGACCGACGGCGCCTTCCTGACCCGCCAGTTCGACAACCCCGCCAACCCCGCCGCGCACTATCACACGACCGGCCCGGAGATCGACGCGGCACTCGGTAGCGACACTCTCGGCGCCTTCGTGGCCGGCGTGGGCACCGGCGGCACGATCACCGGTGTGGGCCGGTACCTGGCCGAGCACCGCCCGGACGCGCTGCGCGTTGCGGTGGAGCCGACAGAGTCGCCGATCATCGCCCAGCGGATCGCCGGCGAGGACCTCACGCCCGCACCTCACGGGATCCAGGGCATCGGCGCGAATTTCATCCCCTCGGTGCTTGACCTAGAGCTGCTCTCCGAGGTGCAGCACGTCTCGGGCGCGGACGCGATCGCCATGGCACGCCGCCTCGCCGCCCAGGAGGGACTGCTCGTGGGCATCTCGTCGGGCGCGAACGTGGTCGCCGCGCTGCGGCTTGCCGCTCGCCCGGAGCTTGTCGGCACCACGGTTGTGACGGTGGCCCCCTCCACTGGCGAACGCTATCTCTCAACGCCGCTCTGGGAGGGCTACGGGGCGTGACGCACCGCGCGGCGACGACCCCGCGATACCTGGCACACTGGTTGCATACGCACTGTCCAGCACCACCCGCTTCCGTGAGTGAGGACCGATGGCGCGCACGGCACTGATAACGCGACTGCTCGCGATGACGCTCGTCGTCGTCGCGCTTGTCAGCGTGGTCACCCCGGTGTGCGCCATGCCCGACTGCGGCGACGTGACCACGGGCACATGCACCGACTTCCTCCCGGCGTGCGACGACTGCCCTGAAGCGGTCATCATGAAGCACACGCCGGACGATGCGACGACCGCCCAGCCGACCGCGCTCGAAACGCCCACGTTCCTGTCGTATGTCACGCCGGTCGCCGCTCCGGAACCGGCGTCGTGGCATGTCACAGTCCCGGATGTGACCCCCTCACCTCCGCCGCTCGACCCGCTCGGGGTCCGTCTCACGATCTAAGAGCACTCCTCATCTGTGCGGACCGGCACCTGGCCGGCTCGTCGGCGTGCGCATGTATGCGTATCTCTCGACATGAGGAGTGTCCCCTGTGGATCTGTTCTTCCCGTCCCTCACGCTGGGGCTCATCACGAGCCTCCACTGCGTGTCGATGTGCGGGCCGATGGTCGTCACCTATGCCCTGAAGGGCACCGAGGATGGCACCATCGCCCAGCGCGTCGTACCCAACCTCGCCTATCAGGCGGCCAAGATCGTGAGCTACATGCTCGTCGGTCTGCTGCTGGGTGCGGTCGGCTCGGCGTTCGACCTCGACGCCATCCGCCCGTACGTGATGCTGATCGCTGGCGCGTTCATGATCGTGCTGGCGCTCGGCATGACCGGCCGCGTGCCGTGGGCCGCACGCTTCACCCCACGCCCTCCGAGGTTCCTGGTGCGCGCCTTCACCGCCGTGCGCCGCAAGGCTGTGACCGACGCGGAGCACGACCGCTCCACGCTCGCCACACCAATCACCTTCGGCCTGCTCACCGGCCTGATGCCGTGCGCGCCGCTGATGGCGGCACAGCTTAACGCGGCTGCAAGCGGAAGCGCCGTGAACGGCGCCATCGCGATGTTCGCGTTCGGATTGGGCACCGCTCCGCTCATGCTCGGGTTCGGCACGGCCTCGAGCCTCATCCCGCGCGCCTGGAAAGAGCGTGTGATGGTCGCGCTCGCGGTGGTGGTGCTCGTGTTCGGCGTGACGTACCTGAACCGCGGCGCGATGCTGCTCGGTTCGCCTGTGACGCTGCAGTCGGTGAAAGCCTCCGTGCTCGGCGGCGAGCAGACTGCCGCCACCGGTGAACTCGTCACCGGCGCCGACGGCGTGGCGGAGGTGCCGCTCACGATCGCGAACGTGCAGTTCCAGCCCGCGGTGGTGGACATCCCCGCCGACGTGCCGGTGCGGCTCATCGTGGACCGGCAGGAGGCAAACGCCTGCTCCGACCAGCTCGCGGTGCCGCAGCTCGGCGTGCTCGTGGACCTTGCGCCCAACGCCGTGACGGTGATCGAGCTGCCCGCTGCCGAGGCAGGCACGTACACGCTCACCTGCGGCATGGGCATGATGTCCGGGCAACTCCGCGTGGGCGCCGCCGCTGGTGACCCGAGTGGCGGTGACGGACCGGGCATCGCGCTTGTGCTCGCGCTCGGCGGCATCCTCGCCGCTGGCGCCGCACTCGCGCGGACCGCACCGGCAGAGGCGGATCGCGGACCCCTAGGCCTCACCCGGCGTGAGGTCCTGCTCGCGGTGACCGGGATCGTGATCGCCGTGTTCGCCGGACTCGCGTTCGGCGGCCTGCTCTGACGACACACACTCCCCGGCCACCGGCCGGGACCGACCGAAAGGAACCACCGATGTCAGCAACCACCACCAAGCACCTGCGTACCGCCCTGATCGTGCTGATCGCCGTTCTCGCGTTCGTTGCCACCTATCAGGTGGCCGAAGCCGCCGATCGCGGCACGCAGCCCGCCGGGGAACCCGCCGCCCTGCCCGTCGCCGACGGAGCCTCCCCCGCATGCGCATGCTGCGGCAACAGCGGTACGGGCGAGCCGATCGAAGGCGCAGCCGCAGTTGAGGGCGATGTCCAGCGCATCAGCGTGGACGCAACCAGCGGGTATGACCCCAACGTCATCCGTCTGACCGCTGGCGTTCCCGCCGAGATCACGTTCTCGCAGGCCAGCGGCTGCATGGCGCAGGTCATGAGCGAGGACCTCGGCTTCTACGAAGACCTGACCGGCGGCCCCAAGACCGTTCGCATCGAGGCCGACGTGCTGCAGCCCGGCGAGTACTCCTTCTCGTGCGGCATGCAGATGGTGTTCGGCACTATCATCGTCGAGTGACCACCGGACTCAGGAGATGACCATGACACACACCTACCGGGTCGACATCGACGGCATGCACTGCCATGCCTGCGAGCGGCTCGTCACGATGAACCTCTCGGCGATACCCGGCGTGACGGTGCTGGCCGCCGACGCGCAGGAGGGCTTTGCGATCTTCACCGCCGAGGGCGCGGTGGACGCCGCGTCCGTGGAGTCGGCCATCGTCGCCGCGGGGTTCACGCCCCACGGTAGCGCGGTCACGCTGGAGGAGGTGGAGTGGGAGACACCCGAGGCGGCGAGCGAGGCACCTGAGGCCGCCTCACCTGTCGATACCGCACCCGACGAACCGCTTCCGGCTGCAACCGCGGCCGATGACGCCGAGGCCGACGATTCCTGCGACACCGGCGCCTGCCCGACCGTGCCGCCCGCGCCCGACCCCGCGATCATGGCGGCGAGCGCCGCCGCGGCCACCGCATCGGCCTCGCTCGGCATCATCGGGATGACGTGCTCGTCGTGCCAGGCGGTGATCGAGCGGACGCTCCAGCGCATGCCCGGCGTGGGCAGCGCCGTGGTGAACCTTGCCGCAGAGACCGCCACCGTGGCCTACGACCCGCACATGCTCACCGTCGACGACCTCGTGTCCGCCGTGCGCGCGGCGGGCTACGACGCCGTGCCGCGCGACGAGGACGCCGCACCCGGCACCGCAGGCGACGCGCAACGTGAGGCGCAGCAGAAGCACATCCGCGGGCAGAAGCGGCTGTTCCTGTTCTCTCTCGCGTTCTCGATACCGCTGCTCCTCCTGATGGTACCGTCCATCATGGAATCGATACCGCTCATCGTCTCCGAGTGGCTCGCCAGCACCTTCGGTGGGGCGTGGGACCCGATGATGGTCTTCAAGTACCTCAGCTTCGCACTGGCAACGCCGGTGCAGCTGATCGCCGGAGCCCAGTTCTACCGCGGCTTCTGGCACGCCTTGAAGCGCCGCACCGGCAACATGGACACGCTCGTGGCCATCGGCACGTCGGCGGCGTACTTCTACAGTGTGGCCGCAACCTTCGTCCCGGCTCTCCATAACGAGCCGGTCTTCTTCGAGACAAGCGCGTTGTTGCTCACGTTCGTGATCCTTGGCAAGCTCCTTGAGGCGCGTGCCAAGGGTCGGACGGGCGACGCCATCAAGAAGCTGATGGGCCTGCAGGCCAAGACCGCGCGCGTCGTACGCGACGGCGTCGAGGTCGACGTCCCCGTCGAGCACGTGCGTGTGGGCGACATCGTGGTTGTGCGCCCCGGCGAGAAGGTCCCCGTTGACGGCGTGGTGACCGAGGGGTCATCGGCGGTTGACGAATCGATGCTCACCGGCGAATCGATCCCGGTGGAGAAGCGCGAAGGCGATACCGTGATCGGCGCCACGCTCAACAAGCTCGGCAGCTTCCGGTTCCGCGCCACGAAGGTCGGTGCCGAGACGGCGCTCGCACAGATCGTGAAGCTGGTTGAGGAGGCGCAGGGCTCCAAGGCGCCCGTGCAGCGCTTTGCAGACCGCATCTCGGCGGTGTTCGTTCCCGTGGTCGTCGGCCTGGCCGTGCTCACCTTCCTGGTGTGGCTGCTCGTGGTGCCGCGCTTCGTGGACCCGTCCTTCTACGCCGACGTGACGCCGTTCATCAAGGCGCTGCTGGCCGGCACGGCGGTCGTCGTGATCGCGTGCCCCTGCGCGCTCGGACTGGCCACGCCGACCGCCATCATGGTGGGCACCGGCAAGGGCGCCGAGAACGGCATCCTCATCAAGAGCGGCGAGGCGCTCGAGACCGCGTACAAGATCGAGGCGATCGTCTTCGACAAGACCGGCACGCTCACGCACGGCAAGCCGGTGGTGACCGATGTCGAGCTCGCCGAAGGCCATGACGTCGATCGCGTGTTCATGCTCGCGGCGGCCCTCGAGCGCGGGAGCGAGCATCCGCTGGCCGAGTCGCTCATCGCGCACGCCAAGGAGCGCGCGATGCACCTGCCGCACGTGGAAGGCTTCGCGGCGGTGCCCGGTCATGGCGTTGAGGGCACGGTCGACGGCATGCATGTGGCGTTCGGCAACCGGCGCCTCATGGCCGCTGAGGGCATCGATATAGCCCGCTTCAAGGACCGCATCGGCGCGCTCGAGAGCGAGGGCAAGACGGTCATGCTCGTGGGCGTGAACGGCGCCAAGCTTGCCGGCATCATCGCAGTGGCGGACACGCTCAAGGGCAACTCCAAAGAAGCGGTCGCCCGACTCACGCAGATGGGCGTCGAGGTCTACATGATCACCGGCGACAACCGCCGCACCGCCGAGGCCATCGCGGCACAGGCGGGCATCGCGCCCGACCACGTGCTCGCCGAGGTGCTCCCTGAGCACAAGGCCGAGGAGGTCGCAAAGCTCCAGGCGCGCGGCCTCACGGTGGCGATGGTGGGTGACGGCATCAACGACACGCCGGCGCTCGCCCAGGCCGACGTGGGCATCGCCATGGGAGCGGGTACCGATATCGCCATGGAGACCGGCGGCATCGTGCTCATCAAGAACGACCTGCGTGACGTGGTGACGGCCATCGAACTCTCCCGCGCCACAATGCGCAAGATCCGCCAGAACTTCTTCTGGGCGCTCGGCTACAACTCGCTCGGCATCCCGGTGGCGGCCCTCGGCCTGCTCAAGCCGGAACTCGCCGGCGCCGCGATGGCGCTCTCGTCCGTGAGCGTTGTGACCAGCTCGCTGATGCTGCGACGCTTCAAGCCGAGCATGGCCAAGAACGCCTGAACCTACCGAGACTCGCCCCGGTATGCGTTCGGGGCATGTGAAAGGACCTGCTGATGATCCCAGAATCTCTCGCGCGCCGGGTGGCCCTCACCATCCTTGGCGTGCTCGCCGCGGGCGCGCTCGCTCTCAGCGGCTGCACCACCGCCTCTACTGACGGATCGCACCCCGCCGACGGCGTGTGGGGCTACGTGGCCGACGCCGATGACGCGCAGCTCGAGATCTCCGGCACCGCGACCGCTGATGAGCTCGTCGTCGACCGCGTGCTCTCCCCCAGCGACGCGTGGCTCGTGGTGCATCTCGATGACGACGGCACGCCCGGCATGCGCGTGGGCCTGCAGCATGTGACCGAGGGCGAATCGCTCGATGTGGCGGTCGCACTCGAAGACGTCACCACCGAGAAGCTGATCGTGGCCGTGCACGCCGACAAGGGCGTTGCCGGTGAGTTCGACTTCTCGATGGACGACCCGATGGGCTCCCCGGACCGCCCGTACTTCGTGGACCGGGCCGAGCTGGCCGTGGTCGTTGATGTGAAGTAGTCGAAACCGGACCGGCGAGGGAGACCTAAGCGCAGCCTCCGCAGGCGCGACCTGTGCGCCGAGGACAGCAAGCGTGGTCTACCCTCGCCGGGGCCGGCGTCGTCAGCTTTACCCGATCACCCTCAGCCGAAACACCACGGGGTTCGCCGGGTCGGGACAGCAGACCAGCGCTTCGCCGGCGTCCTCCCAGGGGAAGCTCCCGCCAAAGCGCAGCGGCTGCAGGAACGGCAGCATCGCCGCGTACGCCCAGCCGCAGATGCCCGTAGGCACGAGTGCGGAGTTGACCTCCCATCGGTCACCGACCACATGCCCGACCGAGCAGACGCCGGTGCCTTGGATCTCCACGATCTCGATCGAGACTCTGCCGCCCTCCGGAGGCACCGCGGCCCGTGTGCCCTCGGCTGGCACCTCCATCACGATCCGCCGCCGCTCGCCACTACGATCTCTTCGTACGGCTGGAGCACCACGAAGCCCGTCGAAGCGCATCTGGAACGTCTCGCCACTCGCACGGCCGATGAGCGTCTTGAGGTTCATGTCGGCCTTCACCGTTGTCTGCAGACCGTCGGACCACGCCACCGTGGCGTTGGGGTCGGTGAAGAGCGGGTAGCCTGGCCCCACGCCGAGCACGAGCGGCTTGCCATGCGTGGTGATCGCCACGTAGCCGGTGCCTGAGAGCTTGAGCGAGAAGAGGCCGCCAGCCATCATGCTGGCGCCTCCGGTGAACACTATGTCCCACGCGAGCGAGTTCGAGTACGCGAGGCAATCGCTGCCGTTCACGAATATGGACTCGTTGTCCAGGTAGAGAATCGTGATCTCTTTGCCCTGGTCAGCGCAGTACAGAATGCCCGAGCCGGTCACCTTGGTGGTGGCGGCCTTCTCGCCGGTCGCCATGGTCTTCAGGAACTTGCCCGCGCTACCCGCGCCCGCGCGTTCGAAGCCGAGCTGGCCGTAGTAGGCCACCATCGCGCCGAGCTTGGTGAACACGGTGCTGTTGTCGAGCTTGACCTCGAGCATCTTCTTGCTCTCGAGCTGCCACGTCCCGCCGGTGTCGGTCTGTGCGTGCGCCGCGACGAACTCACCGAGCCTGACCGCCACACCCGCTCCCACGCTGTCCGCCATGACGACCCTCCCATTCGTGACTTCGCGTCCTGACCACCCGGGAGCCGCCCCCGCACGTGCGTTCCGTGCTCCCGTGACCCTACCCCTGTGCATCTCCCCGTTCATAGAGGAGCCACAACGCCTGAGTGCCGAACTCGGCCCCATCGGCCTCCATGAGCCGCGAGTACAACCGCTCGGCAAGCTCGAGCCCGGGAAGTGTCAGGCCGCGGGCATGCGCCTCCTCGATCGCTATGCGCAGGTCCTTCACGAAGTGCTTCACGAAGAAGCCGGGGGCAAAGTCGCCCGCCAGGATCCTCGGCCCGTACGCGCCCCACGACCATGAGTTGGCGCCGCCGCCCGCAAGCGCGGCGTGGGTCTTCTCGAGGTCGAGCCCGGCGGCTTTGGCGTACTGCAGCGCCTCGATCAGACCGAGCATCGTGCCCGCGATGCCGATCTGGTTGGCCATCTTGGTGTGCTGTCCCGCGCCGGGGCCGCCCATGTGCGAGTACGTCTTGCCCATCACCTCGAAGAGCGGCAGCGCGCGCTCGAATCCGGCCCGATCGCCGCCCGCCATGATGGTGAGCGTGGCGTTGCGCGCGCCCACATCGCCCCCTGAGACCGGCGCATCGAGCGCGATGAGGCCGCGGGAGGCCGCCGCCTGCGCGATGCGCACGGCGAGCGTGGGCGTGGACGTGGTCATGTCGATCAGCAGTGCTCCGGCCGGAGCCTCATCCACGATGCCAGCAGGGCCGAGGTACACCTGCTCCACGTCGTGTGGGTAGCCGACGATCGTGATCGTGATGTCCGCACGGGCGGCGGCCGCGCCTGCGGACTCGGCCCACTCGGCGCCCTTGTCGAGAAGCGGCTCGGCCTTCACGCGTGTGCGGTTGTGCACCACCAGCGGGAATCCCGCATCGAGCAGGTGACCGGCCATCGCCGCACCCATCACGCCGGTGCCGACGAATGCGACTGTGGGTCGTTCGGTCATGCGGATACCTCCTCGGACGGCTGCCATCGGAACCAGTATAGCGAGGCGGGGTGACCTGCTACGAGAGAGGCTTGCGCGGCCTCTCCAGCGACACACGCGTGTACGCGACGCGGAACCCGGCGCGCTGCTGGTTGCGCTCGGAGATGCCGCCCGGCGATGCCTCGATCACCGCGAGGTCGCACCCCGCTTCGCGCGCATACGCGAGCCGGTGCGCGAGGATCGCTGACTGCACGCCGCGGCCGCGCATGGCTGGCAGCGTGGAGTCACCGTTGAACATCGCCACACCGTCTTTGATCACGAGCATCCCGGTACCGGCGGGCTCGCCGTCCAGATAGCCGATGAACGGCAACGAATCCGTGCGAAGCGCGATGGCACGGGCCAGGATGAGGCCTGCCTCATCGGCGGCGTCATCTGTGAAGCCGCGCGCCTCAAGCGTGGCCCACAGCTCGCGCTCGGCAGCAGTGGATGCCAGACGCACCTCGGGGGTGGTGCCATCTGCCGCGACTGCAACCGAGCCGCCCCCTTCGGCCGCACCCACACCGAGCGGCTGATACAGCACCGTCTCGAAGTCGGTCGCAACGAATCCGTACTCGGCAAGCCAGCGACGGAGCGAGGGATCCGCGTAGGAGCACACGTCCACCTTCGCCGGCTCACCATGGTCCTCGAAGAACGCGATCAGCGCCGCGATCTCCTCTTGCTCTACAGGACCGTTCATGCCGAGGCCGAACGACCCGTTCACGATGTTGCCGGGGCTATACCAGTACGCCCCGCCGCCGCCCAAGCGAAACGTCGTCGCATCAGGGTAGATGCCGCTCGAGCGTGCCTCGGCCGCATACGCAGCAAGGTCATCCACGCCCATCCGCTCGATGCGGCGGGCGAGGCCGAGCGTCACCAACGGGAAGTCTGGCACAGCGATCACACCTCCGTCTGACTCGCGGGTGGATTGACGCCGCGAAGAACGAGCACCGACGCGACAATGAACAGACCTAGCGACGCCAGCGCCCACGTGCGGCCGAGTCCCATCACGTCGGCGATGAGCGCCCACACGAACGGGCCCAGCACCGTGGCGAACCGCCCGACGATCGCGTACAGGCCGAAGAACTCACCGAGTTTGTCAGCCGGTGAGAGCTGCGTCATGAGCACGCGGTCGGCAGCCCAGGCGCCGCCGATGCCCGCGCCCCCACCCACAGCCACGAGCCAACCGATCGCCTGAACCCCGCTTACCGCGGCGATCACCGCCGCCGCGAGGCCGACGATCTGCGAGCCGAGCGCTGCGAGCAACATGCGCTTCGAGCCGAAGCGGTCGGCAAGCCTCCCGGCGATGACCGCGCCCAGGCCCGCGCACACGATGCCCAGCAGGGCGAGACGGTCGGTCTGCGCGTCGGTGAAGCCAAGCTCCATCTTGGCGAAGATCGCGTTGAAGAGGAACACCGTGTTGATCGCGTCGGTATACAGGAATCGGCCGATCAGGAACCGCACCACGCCCTGATGCCCGGCCGCGCTCTTCCAGGCATCGACCATCGCGGTGAACACGCTCGTGACCGCGGGCGGCGCGCCGTCACGCGGGACGCGCGGACGCTCCCTGATCCACACGAACGCCGGCAGCGCGAACAGCAAGAATGCGACCGCGAGCGCGCGGAACACGGCCGCGTACCCGGCCCTCGGCAGCAGGTAGATGCCGATGCCCAGTGCGAGCGCCGAACCCGCATAGCCGATGGCCACGCCCAGCCCTGAGATGAGCCCCCGGGTGCGCTCGGTACTCACGTCGGGCAGGAGCGCGTCGTAGACGAGCGCCCCAAGATGGAAGCCGACGGTGCCGATGGCGTACAGCACGAGCGAGGGCACCACGCCCCAGGTGGCCAGGAGCGCCGTAGCCGCCACGCACACGATCGTGGAGCCGATCAGGTATGGCAGACGCCTGCCAGCGTGATCGGTGAGGGCGCCGATCCACGGGCCCAGGATGATGACCGCCACCATCGCGGGGATGATCGCGGCCGAGAGCATCCAATCGGAGCCCCCGCGTTCCTCGATCAGCCACAGGCCGAAGTACCGGCTCCCTACGCCGAGGGCGAAGGTGGTGTTGGCGAGGTCATAGAGCACCCAGGCGATAACGCTTCTGCGTGGAGGCGCCCACGCGGCCGTGCTGGTATCCTCGCCCATCGATCTCCCGTCGTCACGCTGTCGAGTGGCAGTGTAGCGCACGTGGTGAGCGTGACAGCGATACGGATCCAAGCGCATGCACACCTTCTGGCACCCCTGGGAACATACTGCTCAGAGCACCGTCGAAGGGAGTCCACATGGAAGCGATCGACCAGTGGCGCGAGTCGCTGTCTGAAGGTGCACAGGTCGAAGCCGCAACTGCGGCAGCGGTCATCGGCGGCGGGCTGCTGGTAGGCGCACTCACGCTCACTCGCAGACGTCGGGGCTTCTTCGCCTGGGCGATTCCGGGCGCGATCCTCGGGCTGGGCGTGGTGCTGCTCGCGAACGTGCTGCTCGACCAGCGCAGCGAGCGTATCGAGGAGACCGAGGAGCGTATAACCGAGGAGCTCGCCTCACTCGACCCTATCGCACGCGCTCAGGTGCTGAAGTCGGTGGGCGAACAGCAGCTCGACGCGGTGTTCGGCTCGTAGCGCGGGACTTCGCACCCCTGGCGATGAGTACGAGGCAGGGCGCCCGGTGATGTGACATCGGGCGCCCTGCCTCGTGGATCATGTCCCCATTCCCAGACCACACCCACGGATGCTTCCCACCGGATCGTCGGCAACGATCTCGATTGCTGACTCCAGCGCCGTCAACGTCTTCGCAAGCACCACGAGATCACGCCCATCCAGATCAGGCTGCGCGGCACGCACCCGGATCTCCGCCACGATGGCGGCGTGTGCCTCCAGAAGCGTGTCCACCGAGTCCGGCGGCTCCAGCCCTATCGCATCGATACCTACGGCTATTCCATCCGACCCCGCCCGCTCCATTCTCCTCTCCGCACGACAACCATTCTCATCCTGCATCGGGTACACCCCCTGGTGTCCGCGGCGTCTCCGCCGCACTGCTCCTGTGCCCCTGGGCAGACCCTAGCAGGCGGGTCTGACATCGTTCGGGCAAGAAGCCGCGCAGGGTCGGGTTGGGTTGGGTTGGGCGTCGCTCCGGGGTGCCGAGCGACGCCTCCGCAGGCGCGGTCTGTGCGCCGAGGACAGCGAGCGAGGCGCTCCGGGGCGACGCGCATAGTCCGCGAGAAAGGCGCCTTGAGCTTGGGTTGCACGGGCACCGCTCCGGGGTACCGAGCGACGCCTCCGCAGGCGCGGTCTGTGCGCCGAGGACAGCGAGCGAGGCGTCCCCGAAGCGGTGCCCTACGGCATTACCCGAGCATCCGCCTCAAGACCTCGTTCACCACGGCCGGATTGCCCTGGCCACGCATCTCGCGCATGACCTGGCCCACGAAGAAGCCGATCACCGACGTCTTGCCACCGCGATAGCTCTCCACCTCGGCAGGGTTCGCCTCGAGTACCGCAGCTACAACGGCCTCGATAGCGCCGGTATCCGAGACCTGCTTCATCCCGCGCGCTTCCACGATCGCGCCTGGCGCGTCACCGGTCTCGGCGGACTCGGCGAAGACCTGCTTGGCCTGCTTGCCGCTGATGGTCCCGTCCTCGACGAGTCCGATCAGCTCGGCCAGCATCGCGGGCGTCACACGGGCATCGCCGATAGCGATTCCCTCGGCGTTCAACAATGCCGCCAGGTCGCCGAGCATCCAGTTGGCGACCTGCTTGGCGCGATCGGCGCCGGTGATCTCCACGGTCGCGTCGAAGTAGCGACCGGTCTCGGAGTCCGCGGCGAGCATCGCCGCGTCGGCCTTCGGCAACGCGTACTCCGCGATGTAGCGGTCGCGGCGCGCGTCGGGAAGCTCCGGCAGCTGCGCCGCGAGCGACGCGATCCACTCGGGCTCGAAGCTGAACGGCACCATGTCGGGCTCAGGGAAGTACCGGTAGTCGTGCGCCTCTTCCTTGCTGCGTAGACCGCTCGTGCGGCGCGCTGTGGCGTCCCAGTGACGCGTCTCCTGCACCACGGCCTCCCCTGCATCCAGCAGGTCGGCCTGGCGCACGATCTCGTAGGCGAGCGCGTCGTGGAGCGCCTTGAACGAGTTCATGTTCTTGATCTCGGTCTTCGTGCCGAACTCGACCTGACCACGCGCACGGATCGACACGTTGCCGTCCACGCGCATGGAGCCCTCCTCCATGCTGCAGTCGCTCACGCCAAGCACAAGCCAGATGCTGCGCAGCTTCTGGGCAAAGCGCCGTGCCTCCTCAGGCGTGCGGATGTCCGGCTCGCTCACGAGCTCCATGAGCGGCGTGCCCGCGCGGTTGAAGTCCACCAGGGAGTGCGTGGCACCCGCGATACGGCCTTCCGAGCCGCCTACGTGCACCATCTTGCCCGTATCCTCTTCGAGATGGATGCGCGTGATGCCGATCGGCACCCGGTAGCCACCGTCCTCGACCACAGGCACAGGACCGTCGGCCACCACATCGCCGTCCAGGTCGAGACGCTCGGCCACACCGGGTCCGTCGACCTCCACATCGACCATACCGTTGCTGCAAAACGGCAGGTCGTACTGGGAGATCTGGTAGTCCTTGGGCATGTCGGGGTAGAAGTACTGCTTGCGATGGAACTGACTCCACAGCGCGATGTCGCAGTCGGTCGCCAGGCCCGCGAGCACGGTCCACTCGATGGCGGCCTCGTTGGGGACCGGCAGTGCGCCGGGCATGCCGAGGCACACGGGGCACACCCGCGTGTTGGGCTCGCCGCCGAAGGCGACCGGGCATCCGCAGAACATCTTGGTGTTCGCAGCGGTGATCTCGGTATGGATCTCGAGGCCGATGACGGCCTCGTAGCGTTCGAGCACGTCGAGCAGACGGTCCTTGCCCAAGGCGGAGCTCCCCTCATGGGTACCGGGTGGTGTGCAGGCTCCGATTCTACCCGAGCGGGGCCGGTGCGCGCTGCGGGGCGGCCAGATCGCGCCCGGCAGTTCATCGAATCCACATTGGGGCGACCCGATGGTCGGCCCCAATGGGATCACCGCATCGGAACGCTTACGGCAGCAGCGCCCGCGCCGCCGAGCGCACGCCGAGCGAGAGCACGCCGTCACCGCCGAGATAGCGGAGCTCGTAGATCATCTCCCGGTTAGCCGAAAGCGCGGCGGCAGCCGCCGGGGAGAGCGTCGCGCCAGACGTGAGCAGGAGCACGCTGCAGTCGCTGCCCTGCAGCACGCCTCCGGCGAGCGCATCGGGGAAGTTCGTTCCCACCGCCAGCGCAGGCCTCGACCAGAGCATGCCCATACCGTCGAACGCCTCGTTGGCGAGCTTTGCGGCGGTGTCGTACCTGTTCGCCCCGCCAACGCGTGAGAACTCGATGAACGTCGCGTCAAGTTCTGTCTCCACCGCCGCGCTCACGGCTCCGGTGCCGCCGATGACGTAGCCGTGTGTGGCCCCGTTGACCCCCATTTTGGTCTTGGTCGATGGCGTGAGCGCGGCCGTCTGGGTGAGGTAGATCGGCCACCCGTTCGCCGCCGCGATCGGTGCCGCGGCAAGCGCATCCGGGAAGTCGGCGCCCGTGCACACGAACGCGGTGCCGTCGTACCCACTGCCCGCGATCGAAACGACCCGTTCCGCGATCTTGTTGGCGGTCTCGTAGCGGTTGAGACCGCCGAGACGCTCGGCGGCGCCCAGCGGGGTCAGCGCCTTAGCAGCATTCAGCACATCGTCACTGACCGCGCCAGTCCCGCCGAGGACGTAGACGCCTTTCACTTTGAGCCGGTCGAGCTCGGCTGCGACGCTCGCGGGCAGGACATCGTGCGGGGTGAGCAGCAGCGGCCCGCCCAGCACGCCGGCAAGCGCGGCGCCGCCGAGTGCGTCCGGCCAGTTCTCGCCGGTGGTCAGCACCGCCACATCAGCGCCGTTGGGGTACGCCTTCTTCGACGCCTCGATCGCCGTGAGGTAGCGGTTCGTACCCTCCACCTCGGCCTCGGTCGTGGGAACGTTCACCTTCCACCGGTCGATCTCCTGGTGGGCGGGATCGGCAACGTACAGCATCCGGTCGGATCCCACACCGAGACCAAAGGGCGAGCCGATGGTCACAGCGTCGCCAAAGGCCGTGATGAGGTCGCTGTTCGGGCCCCTCAGTTGCACGCGCGCAGCGCCGTACTCGGCGATGAACACCGTGCCAGCCGGATCGACGTCCACATCCAGCGGCCCGCTATACGGATACGGATCCATCGCCGCCCAGTAGCCGCCGACCCCATCCGGCCGCAGGAAACGGATCGTGCCGATGTTGCCCGCATCATGCGCGCCCACGTACACGATACCGTCCTGGCTGAGGCCTACCCCGAACGGCAGCAGCCCGGCGGCGAGCGGGACCGCGCCGATCACATCCCCCTGTTTCGACCTGATTTCCACACCATTCTCGCTGGCGATGTACATCGTGCCGTCCAGGGCAACATCCACGTCCTGCCCGTGGATGATCGGATCGGTGATGGCCGCACCTATCCGGCGGTCGTAGCCGTAGAGCCCGCTCATCAGGATATCCACCACGGGGTTCTGCTCGGTCGTCACATACAGCCTGCCCCACCGGTCGGTGGAGATCGAGTGCGGGAGGCTGACCTGCTCGGCCTCGGCGCCGGGGTTCTCGTACGCGCGGATGAACTGCCCCGTCGCGCTGAACATCTGGATGCGATGGTCGTACGGGGGCGCGCCGTAGTTGAGTCCCGCAACGGCGTAGATGTTGCCGAACTTGTCAGCGGCAACGTCCGCGGGCCCGATCTCGAACTGCCCGTCCCCGGTTCCCGGGCCCCCGATCGACGTCATCGGCGTGAGCGTCACCGCCGCCACCGCGCGGGCTGGCATCACGCCGAACAACAGCACCAGAGCCACGCACACCACGAACAACGACCGCATCGACCAGCGCATGGTGCCCCCCAACCGATCGCGTCCGCCCACGCGGACGAATCCGCTATCGGGAGGAATGTACCCCACGCAAGACACCGTCCGGCGGCCTCGCCCGCAGGTTCTGACAAGCGGCCTATGGCGGCGACCATTTAGCGGGCAAGCGCCCTGACGAGCGGCGGGGTCGTGTCGAATCCGAGTGCGGCTTCATACGCGGCAGCGGCCCTGAACACGGTGGTCTCGGCGAAGTAGTCACCGATGATCTGCAGGCCCATCGGCATGCCGGTCGACGAGCACAGCCCGCTCGGCACGCTCATCGCGCAGTTGCCCGCAAGGTTCACCGGGATCGTGTAGAAGTCGTTCAGGTACATCGTGAACGGGTCCGACTTCTCGCCGAAGCGGAACGCCGGCTCAGGCGTTGTCGGCGTGAGCACCACGTCGAACCGCTCGAACGCGGACCGGAAGTCTTCGATGATGCGGGTCCGCGCCTTCTGGGCCTGGCCGTAGTAGGCGTCGTAGTAGCCGGCCGACAGCGCGTACGTGCCGAGCATGATGCGGCGGATCGTCTCGGGGCCGAACCCTTCGGCGCGCGAGCGCATGTAGAGGTCGAGCACGTCCTCGGCATCGTCCGCGCGATGGCCGTACCGGATGCCGTCGAAGCGCGCGAGGTTCGACGACGCCTCGGCGGGGCCGATGATGTAGTACGCCGAAAGTCCGTGCCGCGCGCTCGGCAAGGCGACCTCTCCCACCTCGGCGCCAAGCGATGCGAACACCTCGGCCGCGTCGAGCACGCTCTGCTTGACCTCGGCGGCACATCCCTCGACCTCGAGGATGTCCGTGGCGAGGCCCACCCTGAGACCGCGGACCCCGCCTTCGACCGCGGCCGTATACGCCTCGACCGCCTCCGTGGCCGAGGTCGCGTCGCGCGGGTCCTCGCCTGCGATCGCCTCGAGCAGGAGCGCCGAGTCGTCCACGTTCTTGGTGAAGGGGCCGATCTGGTCGAGCGAGGAGCCGAACGCGATCACGCCGTAGCGGCTCACGCGCCCGTACGTGGGCTTCATGCCCACGGTGCCGGTGAGCGCCGCGGGCTGACGTATCGAGCCGCCGGTGTCGCTGCCGAGCGAGACGCTCACCATGCCCGCGGCAACGGCTGCGGCGCTGCCGCCGCTCGAGCCGCCGGGCACGCGCTCGAGGTCCCACGGGTTGCGGGTTGGGCCGAACGCAGAGTTCTCGGTAGATGATCCGAAGGCGAACTCGTCCATGTTGAGTTTGCCGATGGGCAGTGCGCCGGCGTCGAGCATACGCCGGACGGCGGTGCAGTCGTAGACGCTCTCGTAGTTCTCGAGCATGCGGCTGGAGCACGTGGTACGCGTGCCGAGGAGGTTCATGTTGTCCTTGATGCCCGCGGGCACGCCCGCAAGCGGCGGCAGCTCGTCGCCCGCCGCACGGGCGGCGTCCACCCTGTCAGCCGCCGCGTACGCGAGCTCCGGCATGAGCTGGAGGAAGGCGTGCACCTCGCCGTCGAGCGCGTCGATGCGCGCGTACGCGGCGTCGGCGGCCTCGCGTGCCGAGAAGTCGCCGCGTGCGATGCCGTCACGGACCTGGCGCGCCGAGAGCGCTGAGAGATCGAGCGCCGTCATGACGCATCCCCTCCGCCCGTGATAGCGGGCACCACGAACGCGGTGCCGTCGGTGTCAGGCGCGTTACGCAGGGCGTCCTCGCGCGACAGGCCCGGCACGACCACGTCGGCGCGCGTGCGGTTCGTCATCGCGAGCGGATGTGCGGTGGGCTGCACGCCCTCGAGGTCGAGGTGCTGGAGCTCGTCGATGTGGCCGAGCAAGGCGCCCAGCTCAGCAGTGAGCGCGCCTACCTGCTCATCGGTGAGCGCGAGCCGGGCGAGCATCGCAACGTGACGGACGTCAGCTTCAGTGATGGCCATGCGGGGCGCCTCCAGGGCACGGGAACGGTGCGGCAGAGCCCAATGATACCCGAGAGCGTGGGCCTGCGAACCGTCTTCGGGATGATCGGCGGCACCGCGTCACACGGTCGGCACGCTCACCAGGAAGGCCGCCACCACGGTGATGGCGTTGTAGAGAGCGTGGAGCGCGATCGGGGGCCAGAGGCTGTCGCACCGCTCGGCAAGCCACCCAAGCGCAACGCCGAGGACGAACGTGGGCACGAGCAACCACCAACTCCGGTGGAACGCCGCGAAGAGCGCCGCCTGCACGATGATCGCCGGCCACACGCCGAAGCGTGCGGCAAGCCCCTCCTGGAGCGCGCCGCGGAACACCAGCTCCTCCACGGTGGGGCCGATGACGACCACCATCAGCACCGCAAGCAGGAAGCCGGCCTCGCCACTGCCGAACAGCGCCGGGAGACTGGTGGTCGACTCAGGCAGCAGGCCGAGCTCGCGGGTGATGAACGTGTAGAGCGACGCGAGCAGGCGGGTCATCACCAGCCCGGCAACGACCAGTCCGGTGGACCGGGCAACCTGTCCGAACGAGTGCTGCTCATGCGCGATGCCAAGCGCTCGGAGCGGCTCACCGCCGCGGCGCCGCACGAGCCACACGATCACCCCCACCTGCACGGCGTAGTAGAGCGCGAGCACCAGCACGCGCACCGTCAGCTGCGCCGAGGCGTCGAGCGACGTCACCCAGTCGGAGAGGGAGATGACCTCCTTCACCATGAACATCGAGAAGGTGACCGACAGCATGGCCGCCGCCTCGAGGAGCGACCACTGGAACCCGCCGCGTGCCCCGCCCTTGGGGGCGTGGCGTGGCGCCGCCGCGGCCACGGCCTTCGCGCTGCGCCTGCGTGGCGTGGCGCTCGCCCGCTGCATGGCACCGCTGCGCTTGCGCGGTGCGGGCTCCGGGCGGCCTGATGCCGCACGCCCCCGCGCACCTGCCGAACGCAGCACGATCGCGCGCCTCGGACATGCCTTCGCGCACGCGCCGCATGCGTCGCACCGCGACCAGTCCACCTGCAGATACGTACGGCCAACACGTACGGCACGGTGCGGGCACGCGGTCACGCACGCGCCGCAGCGATCGCACGCGCGCGGATCGAGTGAAAGCGGCGGACCCTGCTTCATCGCGCACCGGCCGCCGTCGATCGGGACACGCTCACTGGCCGGTTCCTGGCGCCATGCCGGTCTCGAGCACGACCGCGAGGTCGTCCTCGGAGAGCACCGGCACACCGAACTCGAGCGCGGCGGTGTACTTGCTGCCGGGATCGGCACCCACCACCACGAAGCTTGTCTTCTTGCTCACGCTGCCGCTTACCTTTGCGCCGAGGGCCTTGAGCGCCTCGCTCGCCTCGGTGCGGCTGAAGCGCTCCAGCGCGCCGGTGAGCACCCACGTGGTGCCGGCGAGCGTCTGCTCCCGCTGCGGTCCGCGCGACTCATCGGCGGTCCGCACACCTGCGGCCTGCAGCCGGCGCACGATCGCCACGTTCTCCGGATTCTCCGCGAACGCGCGCACCGACTCGGCGATCTTGGGCCCCACCTGCTCGACCGCCGCCAGCTCTGCCGCCGACGCCTCGAGCAGCGCGTCGATCGAACCGAACGCGCGCGCGAGCGCCTCGGCCACCGTGGCACCCACGTGACGGATGCCGAGGCCGAAGAGCAGCCGCGCGAGCGGACGATCGGTGCTCGCCTCGATGCTCGTGAGCAGCTTGCGCGCCATGGTCTCGCCGAGCAGCACCGGCGAGCCGTCCTTCTTCACACGGCCGAGATCAAGCGTGGCGAGCTGGTCGAATGTGAGCGTGTAGTAGTCGGCCACATCATGGAGCAGTCCGGCCCCCACCAGCCGCCCGACGATCTCTGTCCCCATGCCCTCGATGTCGAGCGCGCCGCGCGACGCCCAGTGGTTGAGGCGCTCGAGGCGCTGCGCCGGGCACCCCGCGTTGGTGCAGCGCGGCACGACCTCGCCCTCCTCGCGCCAGACCTCGCTCCCGCAGCTCGGGCATGCCGCCGGCATGCGCCACTCGCGCTCGCTGCCGTCGCGCAGCCCCTCGACCGGCCCTACCACCTCCGGAATCACGTCGCCGGCCTTGCGCACGATGATCGTGTCGCCGATGCGCACGTCCTTGCGGCGGATCTCGTCCTCGTTGTGCAGCGTCGCACGCGCGATCGTGGAGCCAGCCACGAGCACCGGGTCGAACTCGGCGACCGGCGTGAGCGCGCCCGTACGGCCCACCTGCACGCGGATCTCGCGCAGGATGGTGGTCTTCTCCTCGGGCGGGAACTTGAACGCGATCGCCCACCGTGGCGCCTTGGAGGTGAAGCCGAGTTCCGCCTGGAGCGCGAAGGAGTCCACCTTCACGACAACGCCGTCGATCTCGTACGGCAGATCGCTCCGGCGCTCGATCGCCTGCTCGCAGAAAGAACGCACCGCGTCACGCGTGTCACAGCGCTCGATGTCGGGGTTCACCCGGAAGCCCGCCGCGCGCAGCCAACCGAGCGCCTCGCTCTGGCTGGTGATGCCGAGGGCGCCCGGCGCGACCACCTGGTACATGAACGTGGCAAGGTCGCGCGAGGCGGTCACCGCCGGGTCCTTCTGCCGCACGGCCCCGGCGGCCGCGTTGCGCGGGTTGGCGTACGGCGGGAGCCCGGCCTCGTCCTGCTCGGCGTTCAACCGCTCGAAGCTCGCCTTGGGCATGTAGACCTCGCCACGCACCTCCACACGCCACGGTTCATCAGGTGCGCCATCGCCGAAGAGCGAGCCCTGGACCCGCCCCGCCGGGAGCTCCGGCCGCTCCACCTGCAGGCGCAGCGGCACGTCCTTCACGGTGCGCACGTTGGCGGTCACGTCCTCACCGGTCTTGCCGTCGCCTCGCGTGGCCGCGCGCACGAGCACCGCGTCCTCATAGGTGAGCGCGAGCGAGCTGCCGTCGATCTTGAGCTCGCACATGTACGCCACGTCCCGACCGGCTGTCTCGCGCTCGACGCGCTCGAGCCACGCATCGAGCTCGCCGAGGTCCATGGCGTTGTCGAGCGAGTACATCCGCTCGGCGTGAGTGACCGGTGCGAACGCTTCAGCGGGAGGCGCTCCCACGCGCTGCGTGGGCGAATCAGGCGTGATGAGATCCGGGAACCCGGCCTCGATCGCCTCGAGTTCGCGCACCAGGGCGTCGTAGGCGGCATCGGAGATCTCCGGCGTGTCGAGCGCGTAGTAGCGCCATGCGTGACGCCGGATCTCGGCGCGCAGCTTCCCGGCGCGTGACGCGGCCTCCTCGCGCGATGCGGGGACCCGTGGTTCCTGCCCGGTCACGACCGGCTACTCCTCGCCCTTGAGCGTCTGTACGTGGACGTCGTTCACCGAGTAGATCACGGCCTCCGGCACGAAGCGGTTCATGCGCTCGGCTTCGTAGATCCATACGTCGGTGAGCGTCACCTTGAAGTAGATGCCGCCCGGCCCGTTCACGGGCTGCACGTCCACGCCGTTTGCGAGATACGCGCGCAGCTCGGTCTCGATGTAGTACGTGAAGACGCGCGCCGCGTCGCGGTACTCATTGTAGAGCGCCAGCCGGCGGTCCGCCTCGAACATATCCAGCTCGTCTATGCTGTCCATGCGCACCCCTTCCCTTTCCGTACGCGATGTCAGACCTGTGGGTTCACAGGCTCCAGTCGTATCTCCCCGAGCGCACCGATGCGGTCACCGGCGATCACCACCGCTCCGGTCACTCCCGGCACTGCACACGCCCACGCGAGCGCCCGCTCGATATCGTCCGGACCGTGCACGCGGTTGCCGAGAGCCGTGGCCACCGCGTCGGCAAGAGCGCCGTCGGGTGCCACCACCGTTGCGCTGTGCGCCGAGCCGAGGCTCACACTATGCCCTACTTTGCCCGAGGATGTGCAGATGGCGATAGGAAGCGTTGCGCCATCGACAGCAAGCGCGACCCTCCCTGAGAGCGGCGAGTCGCCTGCTACGAGCAGCACGCGCCTCGCACGCGTGCCCATCATGAACGTGTCGCCGCCGTTCTCCACGATCACCTCGGCCGAGAGCGGCTCGAGCGCGCGGGCCACACGCTCGGCGATCGCTCCCGCCACGGCGGCCATCGGCCCCGTGCCCGCGGCTGCGCCAGCGCGGGCCATCGCGCCGACGACCTCGGGGGCGTCATCGTCCACGTCCACCGGCACGTAGCTCTCGAGGAAGCGGGGGTGTGCGGCAACGTAGTGCTCGAGCCCGGCGCGCACCGCATCCACGGCCGCCAGGGCCTCCGCGGAGAGGTCACGCAGCGCGCCGATCTGCAGGTCGGTCTCGCCGCGCACCACCGTAAACGAGACGAGCGCGCCGGCGCTGCTGACCTGGCGATATGTCCGAGGCTCCCATACCATTGGTTCATGGTAGCAGGCACCGGGGCATACTCTCAGAGGGGAATAGCGGAACACAACGGAGGGGCGGCCATGCGCGAGATCCTCGAGCTGTGCGTGAAGATGGACCGGCTTGCCGACGACCTCTACCAGACGCTCGCCCGCGACTGCCGCGAGCCCGAACTCGCCGCGCTGTTCGCGCGTCTTGCCAAGGACGAGGCTGAGCACACCGGATGGTGGAAGGGTCTCCTCGCCGCGTGGGACCGCGGGCTGCTACCGGAACTCGTCAACGATACTGCGGGGCTCGTAGAACGACTGTCAGGGCTGTACGCCGAGTTCCAGACGATCGAGTTCGATACCCTCGGCACCCTGAGCGTCGAGCAGATGCTCGCGCTTGCGGCACGCGTCGAGTTCTTCATGATCGACCCCGTGTTCAGCGAGCTCATCGAGCTCACGGAACCGGCGCATGCGGGGAAGCGACACGCGGCCTATCAGGTACATGTGCAGCGGCTCGTGACAGAGATCTCGGGCCGGTATCCAGAGGACTCGCTTGCGGGGCTGTTGGCGACGAGTCTCACTCGCGCGTGGAGCGACACCATGCGCCTCTCGGCCTACGCGACGCACGACCCCCTGACCGGCCTCTACAACCGCCGCGCGCTCCACACACACCTGCCCCAGTGGGCAGCGTGGTCGGCGCGGTACGGTCATCCGCTCACCGTGCTGCTCGTGGACATCGACTTCTTCAAGGACGTGAACGACCGGTTCGGGCATGCCACAGGCGACCGGGCGCTTCGCGAGATCGCGACAGCGATGAACGAAGGGGTGCGTGCCTCGGACCTCGTGATCCGCTACGGAGGCGACGAGTTCGCAGTGATCGCGCCCGAGACAGGCCTAGCGGAGTACGGCGAGCTGTGCACGCGTGTCCTCGACGCGGTGCGAGCAGTCACCCTCGACACGGACGGCGATGAGACGCTCCGGTTCACCGTGAGCATCGGGGGCGCCGTGACGCACGATGCCGCTGGCTCCCCGCCGCAGCGCCTCGAGTCGCTGCTTGCGGCGGCCGACCAGTCGCTGTATTCCGCGAAGCAGACGGGCCGCGACCGGGCAGGGACGCCGATCGCACTCAGCGCCTCCTGAGCGGCACGCCGATCCGGCCGCCCTCAGCCGAGCAGTTCCGCCGCGTGGTAGCTGGAGCGCACGAACGGCGCGCTCGCAACGCCGGAGAACCCGAGCCGCCGACCGACGCGCGCCAGCTTCGCGAACTCGTCCGGCTCGACGAACGCGGCCACCGGCAGATGCGCGGCGCTCGGACGCAGGTACTGGCCGAGCGTGAGCAGCTCCACCCCCGCTTCACGCAGATCGCGCATGGCCTCGACGACCTCGTCGTGCGTTTCGCCGAGCCCCAGCATGAGTCCCGACTTCGTGGGCATCCCTGGTGCGCGCTCGCCGGCACGCGCCAGGACCGCGAGGCTGCGCCGGTAGTCGGCTCCGGGACGGACCGTCTTGTACAGCCGCGGCACCGTCTCCACGTTGTGGTTGAAAACGTCCGGCCGGGCATCGGCCACCGCGTCGACCGACGCTCCCCTGCCGCCGAAGTCGCTCACCAGCACCTCCACGGCGACATCAGGCGTGCGGGCACGCACGGCTTCGATCGTGGCGACCACATGGGCGGCCGCGCCATCGTCGAGATCGTCACGCGTCACCATCGTGACGACCGCGTGCCGCAACCCCATCGCCTCGACAGCCTCGGCCACGCGATCGGGCTCTCCGGGATCGAGCGGCACCGGGCGGCGCGACTCCACAGCGCAGAAGCGGCACCCGCGGGTGCACACGTCGCCGGCGATCAGGAACGTCGCGGTCCCGCTGGCGTAGCATTCGCCGCGGTTGGGGCACTTGGCCTCCCGGCAGACCGTGGAGAGCTCGAGCCTGTCGAGGAGTCCTTCTACCGCCGCGTACTCGCCGCCGTGCGCGATCGGGCGCCGGAGCCATGCGGGCAGCCGGCGTGCGTTCGTCCCGTGGTCGTACGCCACGTTAGCAGCCGCACTTCTGCGCCGCGTCGGCACACGCCATGCGGATCACCTCGGACACCGTGGGATGCGCATGTACCGTCTCGGCAAGCTGGCGCACCGTGAGGTCGTGGCGCATAGCGACCGCGACCTCATGGATGGTTTCCACCGCGTGCGGCCCCACGATCTGGCAGCCGACGATGAGCCCCGTCCCCTTCTCGGCAACCAGCTGCACGAAGCCATCGCTCTCGCCCTCGCCGAGCGCCTTGCCGTTCGCGGCGAACTTCGCCACCGCCTGCACCGCGTCGACGCCGCGCTCCTTGGCCGAATCCCGCCCGCTGCCCACCACGGCGACCTCGGGGAAGGTGTACACGCACGCGGGAATGCAGTCGTAGCGCACGGTCTCCAGGTGGGCCTCGGCACCCACGGTGCGAAGCTCGGCGACCGCGTTGCGCGCCGCCACCACCCCTTCCTCCTCGGCCACGTGCGCGAGCATCATGCCGCCGATGAGGTCCCCCACGGCATATACGCCCTCAAGCGAGGTGTGGAGGTGCTCATCGACTCTCACCGCACGGCGGTCGAACTCCACGCCGGCTTCCTCGAAACCGAAGCCCGCCGAGTTGGGAACGCGACCCACGGCGCTCATCACGATGTCGCTCTCGAGCACGGCGCCGCTCCTGAGCGTGGAGCGCATACGGCCGTCCACACGCTCGACCGCCTCCACGGCGTCGCCGAGGTGGAACGTGACGCCCATCTCCTCGAGCGACGCCTGCGTCTGCTTCACGACGCGCTTGTCGTTGCCGGGCAACACCTGGTCCATGAGCTCGACCACGGTCACCACGCTGCCGAAGGCTGCGTACGCGCACGCGAACTCCAGGCCGATCACGCCGCCGCCGATGATCACGATGTCCTTGGGGATGTCGGTGAGCGTGACCGCGTCGTCGTTCGTCCACACGCCCTCGAGGTCGTGGTCGATGTTCGGGAGGCGGAACACATCGGAGCCGGTGGCGAGGATCACCGCATCGCCTTCGACGCTTTCGGTCGAGCCGTCCGCGAGCCGCACCTCCACGCGGTCCCGGGCGGCCAGGCGGCCCTCGCCTTCAAGCACACGCACCTTGAGCCGGCGGGCGCTCGACTCGACCTGCCCCACAAGCTCGTCGACCACACCCTCCTTGCGCGCGCGAAGCGCTGCGACGTCGACCGAAGCGACGCTCGCCTCGAGCCCGAAGGCCGCGGCATCACGCGTGTCGGCCACGATGTGCGCCGAGCGCAGGATCGTCTTGGTGGGGATGCAGCCCCAGTTCAGGCAGGTCCCGCCAAGGCGGGAGCGCTCGATGAGCGTGACCTCGGCACCGAGGCGGGCCGCCTCGAACGCCGCTCCGTAGCCGCCAGGACCGCCACCAAGCACGACGATATGCATCGTCAGCCTCCCCGTATTCGTGTGTGCCGAGCGCTGCGCGTCACGCC
>Ga0228536_1001177_pt1 | contig 28932 bp, 25 predicted proteins | sample SJ1Smetagenome_FD_168611 | JGI IMG/M metagenome (GOLD analysis project Ga0228536, IMG submission 168611) | Enriched culture of PCE-dechlorinating microbial communities from Ithaca, New York, USA - SJ1.S | ecosystem: Engineered > Modeled > Simulated communities (microbial... > Unclassified...
GGCCGGGATGCCGCCCGCTTCGCGCAGGGTCCGCGCGTATTCCTCCCGCGAGGCCGAGTCCCGGGTGAAGCCCTTGCCGCCGTAGTGGGCCCGCTCGGAGAGGATGACCGGCTTGCCGTGCGCGGCCAGTTCCAGGCCCACGGTGCCCATGCAGGTGATCCCGCCGTGGATGTGCGGGAGCATGCCGTAGGTGTTGATCCCGTCGTCGGAGGGGATGACCCGGATGTGCCCCGGCAGGTCCGGGAAGCGGTCGCGGACCAGTTCGCGGACCCCGTAGAGGGTGTCCAGCTTGTGTTCCGAGGGGTGCACCTTGATGAGCCAGGTGGCTTCCGGCACGTGGCGGATGATCTCCAGGGTGGCGGTGAGCCATTCCGTCTGGTCCTCGAAGACGAGATCCTGGAGGGCGAAGGCGGCGTCCCAGCCCACGTGCGGGAAGACGCACCAGACGGGCTTGTCGCGGTCCAGCCCGTAGCGGTCCAGGAAGGCTTCGCGGTCCAGGGGCTTTTCGGTGAAGAGCAGATGCAGGCTGCGGACTCCCGACTTGCGCTGGGCGAAGTACTCGTCCAGCAGCCGGTCCTCCCGCTCGCCCAGGCCGCGTCCGGCCAGTTCGGCCCAGGTCGCGTCCCTGAGGGAATAGATATGCCGGTTCTCGTTCACGCAAGTGCGCATGATGAGATGATCCAGGACGTAGCCGCGTTCCCAGCGGGTCACGGGGATGCCCCGGGCCAGGCAGAGATTGAACATCGGGCCCCAGTCCACGTAGATGCCGTCCTGCATGACCACGCGGTCCGGGCGGAGGCGGTCCAGGGTCGCCGCGGCGGCCGCGGTGTTCCGCAGGCTGCTGGAGAAGAAGGCCCGCAGCAGGCGCTCGTAGAGCGGGCTCGCGGGGTCCATGGTCACGCCGCCGAGGTAGCGGGCCAGGGAGGAGACGGCGAATTCGCCGGTCTTGACCCCGTGGGCCGTGTGCCCGGGGATGTCGGCCAGGGGCAGGGCCTGGGCCAGTTCATCGAGGCGCGCGGCGGTCTCCGGGGTCACCGTCTCCCCGGCCTCCACATGCTCCAGCCCGGCGGCCCGGAGCAGGGCGCGGGCCTGTTCGGCGCAGGGGGCGCACTCCCTGCCCCAGCGGTCCATGTCCCGGTCGCGGTGCATCTCGCGCATGAGGCAGCCGGAGAGCAGCCCGCCGCAGATGGAGAAGACGGGCCGCAGGCCGCGTCGGCGCAGGCCCAGGGCCACCACCATCTCGATGGTCAGGGAGGGCAGGACGCCGCTGGGCGAACGCCAGAAAAGCACGGTTTCCGGGCGCGTGGGGGCCGGAACGGAGCCGCGCAGGCCGCAGAAGGCGTGCAGCAGCTTGCTGAAGGAGTCGCAGGGCGGGGCGGTTTTCTCAGCGGATTTCATGGCGCGGATCTCGTTACATGGTCCAATGAAGGATTTCGAAGGCCTCGGCGGCGGTCCGTCCCGCCGTCGCACCCCGCAGGGCGGCCAAGTGGCGGACCGCCTCGGCCGAACGGGGGTGGGGGAAGGGCCGCATTTCGTCGCCATAGGCGGCCAGGGCCTCCAGCTTGGCCTGGAGGTGCTCGGCGATGTCCACGAACAACGTCGGACGGAACGGGGAGCCGGGAAGCCCGAAGGCCCATTCCGTGGAGGAGGGGGCCTCGAAGCTCAGGACGGCCCGCGTCGTCCGGTCGGGCAGGGGTCTGGCGGCGGTGAGCACGGCCCGCGCGGTCACGGCGTGGTCCACGTTCAGGTCGCCGTGGTGATGCGTCAGCACGAGGCCGGGGCCGACCTCGCGGACCAGGGCCTCCACCCGGCGCACGACGTCCAGCAGGGGCAGGGAGTCGAAACGGTTGTCCGGGAGGTCGCCGAAATGGACCGCGCGCGCACCGAGAATGGCGGCGGCGCGTCGGGCCTGTTCCTGCTGGAGGCGTGCGAGCGCGGCCTTGGCGGCTTCGTCGCCGTCGTCCAGGCGGCAGGTCGCCCCCTCGCCCAGGATGGCCACATGCACGTCATGCCCGGCGCGGGCCAGACGAGCCAGAACCCCGCCGCAGCCCAGGACCTCGTCGTCGTGGTGCGCGGCGACCACCAGAACCGGGCCGAAGTCAGCGGGGATCGGCGGCATGGCCCATCCTCCTTACGACTTGTTCCCGGCCCGGAGGCAGGGCGACCTGATGGTCCAGGTCGACCACCTCGTTGATGGCCGTCTTCAGATTCCGCTCTTCCCTGCCCAGGCGGGTTTCCGCCTTGCGGTAGGCCCAGTTCAGGATGCGGCCCTCGAAGAAGCGCTTGCGGATGGCGATGAGCAGCGTGTGGGGCAGCAGCGGGCTTTTGACCACCGCGTCCACCACGGGCATCAGGAAGCGGCTCAGGCCCGGGCGCTTGTACAGGTATTTGTAGACCTCCACCAGCAGCCGATAGGCGTGGTAGAGGAAGAGGACCTTGTTCGGGGTGCAGTCCACGGGCCGGATGCTCACGCCGGTGTTCTCCACGGCCAATTCGTCGTAGAGGTTCATCTCCTCCGCCATGCGGCGCAGGCGCGTGCCGTCGTAGGGCACCACGATGCCGGTCACGGCGATGTCGGTGTCGGCCCGGGCCACCAGCTTGATGGTCTCGATCATCTCGTCGAGGGTTTCGGTGGGCGCGTTGAGCAGGGTGGAGGTATGCACGTCGATGCCGTGGCGCTTGAGGAGCTTGATCTTTCCGATGATCTCCTCCTCGGTGACCTCGGGGCGGTTGTAGAGCTTGCGGACCCGCGCCGAACCGGCCTCGATGCCCAGGTTGACCCGCGCGCAATGGGAGCGGGCCATGATTCCGATGACCTCCTCGTCGAGCACCTTGACCATGGCGTAGGAGCGCCAGGGCAGGGCGATCTCCTCGCGGTAGAGCTTCATGAGGCGGCCGAACCACTCCTTGTCCTGGTGGATGACCTCGTCGGCGAAGTGGATGAGCCGCACCTGGGGGAACTTGCTCAGGTAGAGCTTGAGGTCGGAGATGACGCGCTCCGGGCTGAAGCGCCGCACGTACTTGCTGCCGCACTTCATGGCCTGGCGCTTGGCGTGGTTGGCGCAGAAGGCGCAGCCGAAGACGCAGTTGCGCGTGCAGAGGTAGTAGAGCCGAGGCAGGTTGGAGACGAAGATCTTCAGGCGGCTGGGGTCGAAGAGGTCGTAGTCGAAGGGCGGCAGGGTGTCCAAGTCCTCCACGAAGCGGCCGGTGGGGTTCTTGACCAGCTCCTCGCCGCGCAGGAACCAGATGTTCTCCACGCCCTCGGCGTCCCGGCCCTGCTCCATGCGGGCGCAGACCTCGAGCATGGCGTCCTCGCCCTCGCCGATGCAGGCCATGTCCAGGCCGAGCATCCGCAGGGTCTTTTCCGGCTCCAGGGTCGGATAGATGCCGCCTCCGATGCAGGGCCTGCCCGTCTCCTCGTGAATCCAGCGGGCCATGTCCCGGACCCAGAACTTCTCCACCTCGGTGAACGAGAAGGCGAAGAGGTCGGTCTTTCCGCACTGCTCACGGAGCATGTCCTTGAAGGACGTCTCCTTGGGCGTGTAGCAGATGTGCAGAAGGTTCACGTCGTGACCGCTCTGCTTGAGCACGGCCGAGAGCGTGGCCACGGCGAAGCTCAGGTGGCCGATGCCGTGCCCCTGCTTGTCGTGCTCGATGGTCGCCTCGGGGTCCACCCAGTCGGGGAAGATGAAAGTCACGTTCATGGTCCGAGATCCTTGTAACGGGTCAAAAAGGTGCCTGCCCCCGAAACGCTAGCAAAAATTGCGCCTACCGGCCAGGAGGGCGCGTCTCACCGGCCCTGGCGAGCAGCAGCATGTGGCCGGAACGCCCCGTGTCCGCGAGAAATTTCTGGAACGCCGCCCGCGCGGTTTCCGCCTCGGGGCCCTCGTCCAGGAACAGTCCGCCGAAGAAGCCGCAGGAGAAGCGTCGGCTTTCGCCCAGGGCCGTGTTGCGGATGTTCTCCACGTCCATGCGCCCCGGGGTCTCCAGCCGGAGCACCTCGAACCCGGCCGTTTCGAGGAGGCGGCGCAGGCCCTCGGCTGTGAGGATCTGCAGGAAGACGTGCGGCTTGAGGTTGTCGTGCCGGGCGGTCCCGCCCTCCCAGATGGTGTCGTACTCCAGTCCCGCCGCGTTGGGCGTGGTCAGGAACAGCACTCCGCCCGACCGCAGGCAGCGCCGCGCCCTGTCCGCGAAGGCCCGGGGATCGGCCAGGTGGGCCAAAACCTCGAAGGCCGCCAGCCCGTCATAGACTCCCTCCCCCAGGCCGGCCTGCTCGAAGGCCGCGCGTTGGACCCGATGGCCCTTGGCGCGGCAGGTCTCCACGCAGTGCTCAACCACTTCCACGCCCTCGGCGTGGAATCCCCGCTCGGTCAGGGCGTCCAGGAAGAGGCCGATGGAGCAGCCCGCCTCCAGCACCCGGCCGGTGGGCAGGAGCCTGGCCAGCACGGCCGCCCGTTCGCGCATGAGGCCCATGCGCCGCGCGGCGGTTGGGGCGTAGACGTGACGATGGAAGAAGGCCGCCGCCCCGTCGTCGGTCCACAGTTCGGGCAGGCGTTTCGGGTCCAGACGGGGGCTGCTGTTCAGGGTGCCGCAGTCCCGGCAGGCGGCGTAGCCTCCCCTCGCCTCGCCCAGGGGGCCGCCGCAGGCCGCGCAGGCCGTGGGCGTCGCTCCCATCCCGGCGCGGACGGCTCCCGTGGCCGGGTCCACGTACCGGGCTTCCTCGCGGGCCAGGGCCTCGTGAAAGAGGCGATGCGCCTCCTCGGGCCGTAAGGTGCGTTCAGCGTCGGACACGGCCGTCCTCCATGAGGGCGAGGATGCGCCCGCAGTTGCCGCCGTCCAGGGGGAAGCGGTCCCGCGCCTTCCGCGCGGTCTCGTCCAACTGGTAGGCCGGGTCGGTCAGGGCCGCCGTCAGCTCCCGGGCCAGGCGCCCGGCGGTGTCGGCGTTGGGGGTCATGCCGAAGCGGGTGAGGATGTTCGGGTCCGGCGTCTGCGTCAGTCCGGGCTGGCAGACCACGGTGGGCTGGCCGGCCAGGAAGGAGTACACGAGCAGGGTGCCGCTCATGCCCGCCACCGCGTCCAGGCCGCGGGTGAACTCCCAGCCGCCGCCCTCGCGGGAGACGCGCACCCGGGAGCGGAACGCGGCCGGAATCTCGTAGCGGGAGTCGCGGCGCGGGTGCTCACGCAAGAGAATCTCGACCTCCGGCAGCTGTTCCCCGGCCAGTTCCAGGGCCTCGAAGAAGAGCCGCACGGCCTCGGTCTCGGTGTAGCCGGGGTGCGGCACGTGGCCCGCCTCCACGAGCCCGGCCAGGGGCTGGAGCAGGAAGCCCAGGCGCCGGGGGCGCGAGCCCACGCCGGAACGGGGGTGGGGGGCGATGTCGTCGAAGAACGGGTGCCCGGTGACGGCCAGCCGTTCGGCGGGAAAGCCGAGGTCGACCATTTCCTGGAACACGAAGCCGTCGGGCAGGGCCACGATGTCCGGCAGGTGGACGAACCGGCCGTCCCGGCGGTCGAAGCGCAGATCCAGGTGCATCCAGCTGTCCAGGACGGCCAGGTGCCGCGTGGGCAGGCCGGAGAGCACCCGGGCGGCGGCCCGGTCCAGGGAGGTCTCCGGGGGGCCGAGCAGGGAGCCGACCAGCACGTCGGGCCGGTGGCGTTCCAGCAGGTCCCGCACCACGCCCATCCCCTCCTCCGGGCCGGACGGATCGGGCAGGACCCGGGCCCGGACCCCGAATTCCGCGAATCCGGGGGCGGCCCGGGAACTGGCGTAGACCGGCGCGCCCGGCAGGCGGGCGGCCACGGGGCCCAGGGTGGTGGCCCCACCCGGTTCGGCGGCCAGGAAGAGGGCCTTCATGCGGCGGACCTCCGCAGGGCCTCGCGGTGGCGGTGGACCTTGCGCACGGCCTCGGCCAGGAGGTCCACGTCCTCCAGGGAGAGGTGCGGGCGCAGGAACATGGTCCAGAGGGAGTCGCGGATGGCCTGGCTGGCTCCGGGGTAGTCCGGGTGGGACTGCGGGGCCGGGGCGGGCGCGCGGCCGCCGTTGAAGGGCGGCAGGTCGGAGAGAAGATAGCCGTAGTGGGCGTGGACCGGGAAACCCTCGGCCCGCACGGCGCGGGCGAAGAGTTCCGCCGGAACTCCCACGGCCTCGGCCAGGTACTCCCAGTGATAGATGTAGTAGACGTGCGTGGTGTCGGGCACACGCTCCGGGGGAAGGATGCCGGGCAGGTTCAGGGCGGCGGTCAGGCGCTCGGCCATGAGCACGGTGCGGGCGTTGAGCTCCTTGAGGCGGCCCAGCTGATGCACGGCCACGGCGGCGGACAGTTCGGTGAGCCGCAGGTTCAGGCCGTAGGGGGCTTCGGCCGCCAGGCCATAGGCGGTGGCGCATTTCTCGCCGTGGTTGCGGAAGAGCCGCAGGCGCAGGGCCAGTTCCGGGTCGTGGGTGCAGGCCACGCCGCCCTCGCCGCACTGGATGATCTTGTGGCAGTTCAGGCTGAAGCAGCCCACGTGGCCGATGGTCCCCGCCGGGCGGCCCCTGTACAGGGCGCCCGGAGCCTGGGCGTTGTCCTCCACGACCTTGAAGCCGCGCTCGGCGGCCAGGGCCATGATCTCGTCCATGGGCGCGGGTTGCCCGGCCAGATGCACCACGATGCAGGCCTTGGTCTTCGGGCCGCAGCGCCGGGCGAGGTCCGCGGGGTCCAGGAGCATGGTCCGGGGGCGGCAGTCCGCGAAAACGGGCCGCGCGCCCAGGGCCGCCACCACCGCGGCGGCGGCGGACATTCCGAGCTGGGGCGCCACGACCTCGTCGCCGGGGCCCACGCCGCAGGCGTGCAGGGCCGCGTGCAGGCAGCTCGTGGCGGAGTTCATGGCCACGGAGTGCGGGACGTCGAACGCCTCGTTCCAGCGTTCTTCCAGCAGACGGACCTTGGGGCCGCCCAGGAAGCGCGGGCCGGGCGTGGCGTGGTAGTCCGAAAGCACCCCGCTGTCGAGGACGTCCATGACCTCCGCCTTCTCCTCGGGGCCGATGGTGTTGTAGAAGGGCCAGGATTCGCGGCTGACGGGCTCTCCGCCCAGCAGGGCCAGTTGTTCAGACATGGTCCGGACTCTCCGGGATGATGGTTCGGCCCCCTTCCTCCAGGGAGCGGAGCAGGGCCCGGGCCGTCAGCAGCGCGGCCAGGGCGTCGCGGCCCGTGCAGCGGGGTTCGCCGCCGTGTTCCAGAATCCGCGCCAGATCGCGGTAGAGGGCCACGAAGGGGCTCTCCGCGTCGGCGGTCGGAAAGGGCGGCGTCATCGGCTCCAGGCGGCCGCCGGGCCCGGCGGGTCTGAGGAGACGGACCTCGTCGCCCAGCACGAGGCGGCCCAGGCCGCCGAGGATGTCGCATTCCGTGGTGAAGTGCTCACGGTAGTCCAGGGTCCGCAGTTCGGCCTCCAAGCCGTTCCGGAACCGGACCCGGCCGTCCACGTTGGGTTCGCCGGTGTCCAGCATGGACGCGCCCTCGGCCCGGACCTCCGCGATCTCCCCGAAGAGCAGGCGCAGGATGTCCAGGGCGTGGGTGCCGCTGTTGAAAAGTCCCTTGGAATAGAGGTAGCGGACCCGGCGCGGGGTTCCCAGGCCTCCCTCGCGCAGCATCCGCGCGGCCCCGGTCCAGGGCGCGCTCCAGCGCATCCAGTGGGCGACGGCCAGGATCGCGCCGCGTTCGCGGCATTGCCGCACGAGTTCTCCGGCGCGGCGCGGATCGGCCTCCAGGGGTTTCTCGCAGACCACGGCCCGGACTCCGCCGTCCAGCGCGGCCAGAACCCCGTCCGCGTGCAGATCGGGAGGAGTCGCCACAGCGGCCATGTCCGGCCGCAGCGCAGCGAACATCTCCTCGGCCGAGGCGAAGGCCGGAACCCCGAATGCCAGCCGGAAAGCCTCGCGCCGCCCGGGGTCCGGATCGGCCCCGCCCGCCAGTTCCAGGCCCGGACAGAGGCGCGCGGCTCCGGCGTGGGTCTGTCCGAGGTTGCCCCCGGGCCCCATGTCCAGGCCGCATCCGATGCGGCCCAGGCCGACGACCGCCAGGCGCGGGCTCACCGTCCGCGCTCCCGGGCCAGCAGATATTCCGCGAAGGCCAGATCCAGGGGGGTGTCCACGTCCACGGCCCGCTCCGGGTCCATGACGTGCCCGCCCACCCGGCCGGCGTACTGGTTGCCGCCCGCCTGCTCGAAGAATGGAACCCTGGCCCAGTAGACCGCGCCGTCCACGTAGTAGGCCGCGTCCAGCTCGTGCCGCCCCAGGTCGCAGCGGTCCGGGAACATGGGCTCGATGCGCCCCCCATCGGCGAATTTCCAGGCCCAGGCCGGGTGCTTCTCGGCCCGCACGAAGCTCATGGAGGCGTCCAGGTCCGGCCGGGACAGGAGCACGTCGCGGCAGGCCCGGATGTCCTCGGCCGAGCGCAGCGGCGAGGTGGTCAGCAGCAGACAGAGCAGGTCGAAGGTGCGGTTCAGCTCCTCGCGGTAGCGGAGCAGGATGTTCAGCGCGGCCACGCCCACGGGGGTGATGTCGTCCACGTCGTCCGTGCGCAGGAAGGGAACCGAAGCCCCGGCCTCGCGGGCCAGCTCGGCGATCTCCACGCTGTCCGTGCCCACGCAGATTTCGCCGCAGACCCCGGAGGCCAGGGCCTGCTCCACGGCGTGAATCACCAGCGGCTTGCCCGCCAGGAGGGCCCTGTTCTTGCCGGGCACCCGCCGGGAGTGCCCCTTGGCCGGAATGACGGTCAGAACGCGTTCCATGTGTCCTCACTTCGCGCGCAGGAGGATTTCCCCGAAGTCCTTTTCTCCGTCCCAGGGCTTGGCCTTCAGGAAGTCGAAGAGGCCGGAGCACTCCCGCAGCAGGATGCCCAGGTGTTCCGCCGCGCAGCGCACGGCGTAGAAATAGACGCGGCCGCCGGGGCGCAGCCTCGTGGCCAGGTCGCGGAAGAGGAAGAGCCAGGGCTCGGCGGGCCAGAAGCGGCTCGTGTCCCAGTGGCGCTCTCCGTGCTGCATGTTGAACGTCGGGCTCAGGAAAATCCAGTCGTCGAGGTCGCGCAGTTCCCCGGGCAGCGGCTCCATGGCCCGGACCTCCAGGTCGACGGGGTCCGGATAGCCAAGCCTGCGGCGGACGCAGACGTAGTAATCACGGCTGTCCTCGCTTTCCAGGCTCGTGCAGAGGGTGTCGGGGCCGAAGTACTCGCACAGGCGCGGGAAGTGGGCCATTCCCGTGCCCACGTCGATGACCCGGCGCGGCCGGACGGTGTTCAGGCCGAGGTTGCTGATGAAGATTTCGGTACGGTGGCGGAAGTTGTTCTCGCGCAGGTTCAGGATGGCCTCGTGGTACTCGGTGGGAGCCCCGGCCAGGCAGCCTTCGAAGGCGGGCCGCAGGATTTCTGCCGGGAAGAGGTCGTCCAGGACGAGGTCCACGGCGCGCTCGTCGCCCACGTAGTCGGGATGTTCACGGAAGAGAGTCGGATCGGGCATGGCTCACCTCCGCTCGTCGCAGTCCAGGACGTACAGGCGGCAGCCGTCCCGGGTGTTTCGGGTGGCCGCGTAGAGCCTGTCGTCCAGAACCTCCAGGCCGTAGACCACGCTCTCGTTGGCCGGACCCTGGCCGAAGCCGCCCCGGACGAGCGGCTTCCAGGCGTCGCCGTCGGCGCTCGCCCAGAGTTCGCAGCCGTCCTTGAAGTTGTATGTGGCGCAGACCAGCGTCCCGTTCCACTCCGTGATCGAGAGGATGTAGATGTTGTTCGGATTGCCGAAGCCGCCCAGGGCGCTGGGCGAGAAGTTCCGCCCGTCGAAGGACCAGACCTCGGCCCCGCCCACGGCCTCGTTGGCGTGGTAGGCGGCCACGCCGAGGAAGAGCCGGTCGCGGAAGGCCCGCAGGACGTACACGTCGCCTCGGGGTGGGAGCATGGGCGTGGGCACGGTTTCGACCCGTTCCCCGTCCAGATGCAGAAGCACCGGCGGGGAGCAGCGGTTGCCCAGCGAGGCGTGGAGCCGTCCGTCCAGCTCCGCGAAGGCCCGGACATAGGACACGGCCGGATCGCCGGAATCCCAGACGCGCCGGAAGGACTCGCCGTCGCCCTGGTAGATCTTGCCGCCGCTCCGGTTGTTCCAGGTGCCGAAGTAGAGCCGCCCGCGGTGCTCGGCCAGGGACCAGATGTCCTTGTTGTCCGGGTCGTCCAGGCCCCGGTCGAAGATCGTCTCCAGCCGTCCGTCGGGGTGCAGCCGCAGGAGCTGTCCGCCTTTCTCGTTGTAGGTTCCCAGCAGGAGCCGTCCGCCGAAGGGGAAGATGCCGTAGATGTCCACGTTGTCGGGGTCGAGCCGGAGCACCGGCTCCACGCGCCCGTCGGGCCCGAGGCGGTGGAGGCGCGCCCCGCCCCGGTTCCTGGTGCCGAAATACAGTACGCCGCCCACGGCGCGCATGGAGAACGCCTGGCGGTCGGCGGCCTGGTCCGGTCCGGGCAGGGGGATTTCCCGCATGTTCAACGTCCCGTTCATGGGATCGGCTCCCAGGGGTCGAGGATTCGGGATTCCTCCACTCCGGCCGCCCGGAGGCCCTCGCCGATCTCGCGGCGGAAGGCGCTGGAGCCGATGATGATGCGTTGCGGTCTGATTTCTTTCATCTGCTCCGGCGACATTACGGGCACCCCTTCGATGGTCTGCCCCCACTTGCCGGTGTTGCTGTCGAAGATGGCCGCCACCGGGCGTTTTTCGGCCAGACCGGTGCGCCGCAGCAGGGCCAGGGTTTCGTTGGAGGCGGCGTGAAAGGCGTAGACCGTGTCCGGGCCGGGGTCCGAGGCCAGGGCGTCGAGAACGGCCTTCTCGGCCGCGCCGAGCACGTCGGAGCGGGCGGAGAATTCCTGGAAGTCCCTGGCGGTCAGGGGGGACCGGGGGGCCGGAGCGGCCGACGTCCTCCCGCCCGCCTGGGCCAGGGCCCGCAGGACTCTGTAAGGCTTCTCGGAGTCCGGGGAGTAGACGTCCCGGCCTTCGGCCAGAAGCGTCAGCCCGAGACGGCCGAGCAGATGCGCCATCTGGGCCTGGGAAAAGTAGTTCACGTGTTCGAAGACCGGAAATGCCTGGGCCCGGGCGTCCAGGACGTCCAGGCAGGGCGTCTCCACGAACAGCCGCCCGCTCCGGCCCAGAAGCGGAAGCAGGCCCGCCAGGTAGCGGTCCGGGGCCGGGATGTGCTCCAGGACGTGCCGCAGAACCACGAGGTCGTAGGGACCGGCGGCGGTGATCTCCTCCAGGGAGACCGTTCCGGCGTCCGTCATGTCCAGGCCGAGGGCGTTCCGGCCGTATTCCAGGGCCCGGGGGGACATCTCGTGGCCCACGGCCTTCCCGGCCAGGCCCGTGTCGAGCAGGAGCCGCAGGAAGTAGCCGGGCCCGGAGCCGATTTCCAGAACCCGGCCGCCCGGAGGTATGGCCCCGGACAGGAAGGCCGCCTGGGATTCCCAGATGGCCCGCGCCGACGGAGGTGGAGTTTCGTAGACGTGGCCCCAGCGGAAGGAGGAGTTGTAGTAGGCCTCGGCCCGCTCCTCGTCCAGGGGATCGCGGACGAAGACGAAGCCGCAGTCCTCGCAGCGGGCGTATTCGAAGACCGGCAGCCCCTCCATGAAGGATATCTCGAAGCGCCGGGACAGGACGGACTCATGGTCCGTGGAGGCGCAGACGCCGCAGGACGCGATCCTGGTCATTGGAGCTCCACCCGGAAGCCCCGGGTCACGTACTTGTCGAAGGCCGCCCGGCCGTCGGGATTCTCCAGGGCCTTGTCCAGCCCGGCCTCGGCCTCGGCCAGGCCCTGGGCGTCGCCCATCCGCTCGTAGCACTGCTTCAGACAGTGCCAGCCGATGGCGTGGAAGGGGTAGCAGCGCAGCACGTCCTTGAAGGCTCCGACCGCGCGGTTCAGCTCCCCGTTCATCATGTTGTGGTTGTCCATGAAGTTCACGCTGATGTTGGCGTAGTCGTAGACCTCGCGGATGCTCACGCCGTAAGGCTCGAGCACGTCCATGCTCAGGTTCTCGTAGTGGATGTCCGTGTCGTCCTTGTAGCGCATGATGCCCGTGCGCTGGGCGATGTCGAACATCTCGCTGCCCACCAGGGGGGTCGCCATGTGGAAGACGTTCCAGTCCAGGGGCAGGCTCGCGGCGTACTCGATGGTGTCGCGCACGGTCTTCGGAGTCTCGCCGGGAAGGCCGAGAACCCAGTAGGCCCGGACCCAGAAGTTGTACTTGCGCAGCAGGTGGACCTTGCGGCGGATGTCCTCCAGGTCCAGTTTCTTCTTCATGACCTTGAGTTGGATCTCCTGGTTGCCGCTCTCGATGGCGATGTGCAGGGACTTCGTGCGGGTGGACTTGAACGCCTTGCAGATGTCGTCGTCCAGCACGCGCATGGAGATGTTGTTGGGCAGGACCAGCTCCATGCCCAGGCCGGAGATGATCTCGCAGAGGGCCAGGGTGCGGTCCTTGTCGAAGTTGAAGGTGTCGTCGTTGGCCAGGACGCGGTTGATCCCGTACTTCTCCTTGTACATGGTCAGCTCCTCGCGGACATTCTCTATGGAACGCTGGCGGAGCTTGCGGCCGTGGACCACGTGGCTGGCGCAGAAGATGCACTGGTAGGGACAGCCGCGCGAGTGGAGGAAGGCCGCCGAGCGGTAGACCGCGCCGGGTTCGGCCCATTCGTCGGGGTAGGTGATTCGGCCCCAGCCGAGCTGGTTGAAGTACCACTCCTTGTCCATGAGCAGGAGGTCGAAGTCCGGGAAGGGGATCTCGTCGAGGTCGTCGAGGAGGTCGCGCTCCGTGCTGCGCACGGTCTTCCCCGCCACGCCCTGGATGTCCGGATCGCCGTCGCCGCCCGCGTCGATGTGGTTCACGAGCCGGGCCATGGGACGTTCGCCCTCGCCGAGAAGCACGTAGTCCACCGAGGGGAGCTTGAGGAGCGCGTCGGAGACCGCCGTGGCGGCGTTGCCGCCGATGACCACCTTGGCCTCGGGCAGGATTTTCTTGGTCAGCTCGGCCAAATGCAGCACGTACTCCTTGCTGGCGCTGAAGAGGTACTGCAGGCCGACGACCTCGGGCCGCATCCGGCGCAGCACGGGCTCGAACTGCTCCCGCAGGAAGTCGTCGAGGCTCCTGGTCTGGAAGTAGTTGTCCTCCATGGCCAGGGAGAAGAGGTTGTTCAGGTCGAGGATCTTGACCTCGATGTCGGGGCGCTCCTTCTTCAGCGCGGCCCCGACGTAGAGCAGCCCGATGGGCTCGGGCTTGATCTGGTAGTGGTAGAACACCTCGTGGACGTCCTTGCCCAGAACCTTGAGCAGTTCGCTTTTGGGGAACTGGATCACGTCGACCAGAAGAACCGTGCGGACAGACATGCTGATCTCCTTGTTCCGGAATGCGTCGCGGCTCAGTCCGCGGCCTTGAGTTCCTCGATGCGGGCCATGAGCGCGGCGCGCTTGGCCTCCATTCCCGAATCGTCCTTCTTTTCGGCCAGGGCGGTCGCGTAATGCGAGGCTTGGCGCACGATGGCCTTCTTCACGAACCCGTCATAGGCCCGCAAGTCGTATTCCGGATCCCAGAGGCAGTTGCAGGCTGAACAGAGGGTCTGGTCTTTTTCGAAGCGGGCGTAGTCGCGGTCCAGGTGCGCCCGGCGGAAGGCCCGGAAGGCGCCGCTCGTCCAAATTTCGTTCAGGGACTGGGAATGGACGTCGCCCACCGGGCAGGAAACCTCGAAGTCCAAGGGGCAGGAGCAGACTCGGCCGTCCCAGTTCACGGTGATGTTTTCCCAGGGCACCCGGCAGATGGGGCGCGCGTCCTTCTCCACGCCGGATTTGCCGGAGAGGTCGATTTCGCCGGAGACGCGGGAGTGGCCGGACATGTTGAGCAGTTCGCTGACGAAGATGGTGTTCACCGGCAGCTCCGTGAAATAGCGCTTGTAGTCCTCCAGGTGCCCGCGCGTGGCCTCCTGGTGGATGATGGAGGCGCAGACGAAGGTGGGGGAGCCCGCCTCCACGTTTTGGCGCAGGAACTCCAGGATGTTGGCCAGGGTGGGCTTGAACTTGGAGCGCAGGCGGATGCGTTCGTACAGCTCGGGGTCCACGGCGTCGAAGGAGAAGACCACGCGGTCCAAGCCCAGTTCGATCAGCCGGGCGGATTTGGCCGCGTCCAGGAGCGTGGCGTTGGTCAGCAGCGAGACGTGGCACCCGGCGGCCTTGGCGTAGGCCACCATGTCCAGGGCCCGGGGATGGAGCAGGGGTTCGCCCTGCACGTCCAGGGTGATGGCGCAGCCCAACGGTCCGATCTCGTCGATGATCCGGCGGAAGATTTCCATGTCCATGAAGCCGCGCTTGCGCGACATGGTGTCCTGCACGCAGTGGATGCAGCGCAGGTTGCAGGCGTTGGTCGGCTCGATGTGGATGTGCTGGGGGAAGGCCGGGGCCTCCTCCGAGGGGTTCCGGGCGAAGGCGAGCTGGTCCACGAAACGGTTGATGAGCTTCTGGAAGTTTTCGCGGGGCGTGGTCTGGGCGTTCATGAGTTCCGCTCCGTTTGCAGCATGCCCCAGGCGATCTGGGCGTCCCCGGGCAGATCCCTGTCCAGGACGCGGCCGAGAAGCCGGGGGATTTCCCGGGCCCGCAGACCGGAACCGGGACGTTTGAGGGTCAGGTCATCGGCGGTCAGCACGGTCCCGCGCCGCAAGGGGCGCGCCGCGACCACCGATCTGCGAAATGCGTGCCGGAATTCCCGCTCGCGCGCGGCGATTTCCAGGCTTTCTCCGCCGAGCATGGCCTCCACGCGGCGCACCGAGCGCACGAGGTCGGCCAGTTCCCAGGGATCGGCGCTCAGGGAGTGGTCCGGGCCGGGCAGGGAACGATCCAGGGTGAAGTGCTTCTCCAGGACGCAAGCCCCCAGGGCCACGGCGGCCAGACAGGCTTCGGAGCCCAGGGTGTGGTCGGAATAGCCGGTCACGGCTCCGGTGACCCGCGCCAGGGCCGTCATGCGCCGCAGATTGGTCTCCTCGTCGCGCGTCGGATAGAGCGAGACGCAGTGCAGGAAGATCGTCCGATCGGCGCCGCGCCGCCTGAGCACGTCCAGGGCGTCGGCGATCTCCTCCTCGTCGGCCATGCCGGTGGAGAGGATCAGGGGCAGGCCCCGGGCGGCGACAGAGTCCAGCAGGGGCAGGTTGATGAGATCCTCGGAGGCCAGCTTGAAGGCTCCGGCTCCGGCCTCCAGGGCGGCCTCGACGCAGAGCGGGTCGGCCACCGAGGTGAGCGGAACGAGGCCCCTGGAACGGGCGTGTTCGAAAAGCGTCCGGTGCCAGGCGAAGGGCAGCTCCAGGCGTTTGAACATCTCGTACATCTTCTCGCGCACGGGCGTTCCGGCGGAAAGATATTCGTATTCCAGCTCCCGGTCGGCCATGAACTCCTCGGCCCGGAACGTCTGGAATTTGACGCAGTCCGCCCCGGCCTCGGCCGCCGCGTCCACGCTGCGGCGGGCCAGATCCAGGTCGCCGTTGTGGTTGATTCCGATCTCGGCGATGACGAAGACCGGCCGGCCTGGGCCGATGCAACGGCCCTCCAGTTCCACCATCGGGGCGAACCCGTTCATAGCGCGCTCCTCGAGAGGTTGCCGGAGAGGCAGACGGCGGCGCTCTCCGGGCCGCGCCGGAAGAGGAGGTCCACGAAGGACAGGCGCGGCGTGAAGGGCTCCCGGCTCTGGTCGTAGACGGGATGGACGTAGTCTTGGAAGACCACCCGGATGCCTCGGGCCTCGAAGTCCCCGCAACGGATGTAGTCCCGCCCCATGGCTCCGGTGACCACGGTGTCGGCCCCGAAGCGCAGGCCGTGCTCCAGGACCAGATCGGATTTCCTGCCCTGGAAGTTCTGCTCCGAGCCGGTGACGACCCGGGGGGAGAGGCCGAACCATTCCAAGGCCTGGTCGAAAATGGCCCGGTTCAGGTCGGCCAGCCGCTCCCAGCGGTTCTCCAGGTAGAGCCATTGGAAGAACGGGGCGTATTCCCGGAAGAAGGGGGCCTTGCCGTAGCATGTCTGGAGCGTGAGCCAGTGGGCCTTGCGCCAGTCCGGCCTGCCGCCGCCCCCGGCGATCCTGATGTCCTTGATGCGCGGGGACTCGGATTCCTTGCGGGCCACCGGCACGGTGAGCCAGAGAACCTTGCCGTCCGGGGTCATGACCCGGTTGCGGTGGATGAAGTCGCGGTCCAGGAACTGCACGTCGTCCATGAAGACGAAGACGTCGCACAGACTGGCCTTGTGCAGGAGCCCGAGCCAGGGGAGGTAGGCGGGCTGGTGGCCGCTGACCACGGTCATGGCCGTTCCTCCGGATCGAGCCTGGCCAGGCGGAGGAAATTGCCCTCCAGCAGGGCCTCCAGGTCGGCGGACGGCAGCCCCAGGCGGCGCAGGCCCTCCAGGACCGTGATCTGGTCGTGGCAGTGGTTGAAGGGGAAGTCCGAGCCGAAGACGAGGCGCTCGGCCAGCCCGGCGCGGTGGCAGAAGCCCACCATCTCCAGGGTGGAGGAGACGGCGGTGTCGAACCAGACGTTGGCCAGGGTCCGGGCCACCGGGGGATGCAGGGCGTAGAGGCCCAGCAGCCCGCCCAGGTGGGCGGCCAGGATGCGCAGGCCCGGCCTGCGCTCGGCCAAGGCGAAGAGCCGGGCGGGCGACGCCGGGGAGCGGCGGTAGGCGTGGTCCACGTGGACCATGAGAAAGGTTCCGGCCTCCTCGGCCAGGGCCGCCAGTTCGAGAACCTCGGGCCCGTCCAGCTCCATGTGTTGCCAGACCGGGTTGATCTTGATGCCCGCCGCGCCCGCGGCCAGGGTCCGCCGGACCTCCTCCTCCCATCCCGGCAGGCCCGGACGCGCCGAGCACACGGCCAGGAAACGCGGATCGGCGGCCGCCTGCCCGAGCACATGGTCGTTGTTCTCCCGGCACAGCCCGGGGGAGTCCCAGGGAAAGCTCACCAGGACGCTACGTCGGATGCCGCAGCGGTCCATGGATTCCCGGATGGCCTCCGGCGCGGAGAGCGAGAGGGCGTAGGGCCCTTCCGGGTGGCGATGGATGGCGCGGGCCACGGCCTCGTCGCCGGGCGGCAGGTCCACGGCCGGGTCGCGCAGCCGGGCGGGCAGGCTGTAGACGTGGGCGTCAAGCATGGCCGCCCTCCCTGACGCCCAGCACGAGCAGGTTGTGGGAGTCTTCCGGGGCCTGGAACGTTTTGGTCCGGGTGTCCATGCCGCGCAGGAACTCCAGGCGCAGTCCGGCCTCCTCGAAGGCCTCCCGGATCTGGGCCGGACGGAACCAGTGGTGGCCGGGGTAGGGCAGGAAGCCGGGGGCGTCGAAGGCCTTCCAGCCGAGATTCTTTGTGCTCGCCAGGACGCGGCCGCCGGGCCGGACCAGACGGGCCAGGCCGCGCACGGCCCGCTTCAGGCCCAGGCCGCACTTCTGGAGCACACCCAGGCAGGTGACCAGGTCGAAGGGCGCGCCCGGCACCGGTTCCAGGAAGGACTGCCGGAGAAAACGGCGGTCGCGGGTGCGGAAGTCGCGGCCCGAGGCGAAGGCGATCATTTCCGGGCTCAGGTCCAGGCCGGTGCAGGATTCCACCTCCCGCGCGGATTCGGCGGTCAGGAGGAAGTCCCCGGTGCCGCAGCCCACGTCGCACCAGGAGCCGAGCGGTCCGGGGCCCAGGGCCTCCAGGGCCAGAAGAAAACGGTTCGTCATGCCCTCGGCCGAGCCCCAGAGGGCCTTGCGGTAGGGTTCGGGATGCGCCGAGGCTCGGCGGTATTCCTCGATCACCTCGTCGGCGGCGAAGGTCTCGCCCCGGTAGCGGGCCAGGATTTCCAGAACCTTGTCGGCCAGCCGTCCGGCTCCTCGCCCGTCGATCAGCGCCCGGCCCTTCGCGGCCGACCGCTCCAGCCGTTCCGGGTCCGCCATGGCCCGGCGCGCGGCCGCGAGAAGCTCCTCGTCATCCAGCCGGTCGAAACGGCCCAGGACGAGGCCCATCTCCCGTTTTCCCAGGGCGCGGGCGGCGGGTTCCTGGTTGTCGGCCAAGATCAGGGCGGCGACGGGCACTCCCAGGGAGAGAAGCTCCACGAGGGTGATCCCCGCGCCGGTGAAGGCCAGGTCGCAGCTCGCGGCCAGGGCGTGAAGATCGGGCGGGGACTCGTGCAGACGGAAGCGCGGGTCGTCCGCCAGGGTCCGGCGCAGCTTGGCCGTGTCGCCGAACAGGGGGCCCGCCACCACGTGGACTTCCGGGAGATTATCCAGGGTCCGCAGGAGGCGCGCCAGCCGCACGGTCTGGCCTTCGGGGTCCGAGCCGCCCATGACCAGCAGAAGCCGTTCCAGGCGGCCGTCATGGCGCGGGGCGCGTTCAAACGTGCGGCGGCAGGTCTCGGAGAGGGGGAAGAATTCCGGCCCCACGGCGCTGAAGGGCGCGAATCGTCCGGGGAATGGGTCCGGCTCGGCGGCGAGCCCCGTGGCCAGCACCCCGAGCAGGGGCAGTCCGGCCTTTTCGCCTTGGTCGTCGAAGGCCAGCACCGGCAAAGTGGGGCGGGCGGCCGCCAGGTCGGCGTAGAAGGCGGGCCGGGCCAGGTAGGAGTCCGCCACGAGAAGATCGGCCTCCGTCCGGCGCAGAAAGTCATCCAAGATCCCGGCCAGTTCCGGGGAGTCCGGCGCGGCGGCCAGCAGATCGGGAACAACGCCCGCGATGCGGTGCGGCTCCGTGGCCGAGCCTTCGGCCAGGACATGGCGCACCAGCGCTCCCCGGGCCGCCAGCTCCCGGCCCAGGGCGAGGCAGCGGACGGCGTGGCCGATCCCGGTGGAGGGCAGGCAGTCGCAGAAGATGGCCACGCGGGCGTTGTGTCCGGACTCAGTCATTGTGGCGTTCCAGGATGACCCGGCGGGGGTCGAAGTCCCGGGCCGGGCCGAGGGCTTCCAGGCGCAGCGCGAAGCGCCGTCCCCGGTGCTCGAAGAAGGCTGGAGCCTCGGCCGGGAGGGCGCGCAGGTGATCGAACAGCTCGGCGACGCTGCGCGTGGGATCCAGGCGTGAATCCTCGGCGCGCCGCCGGGGCCACCAGGAGGCCCGGGCCTCGTCCTGGGGGACGCCGCGCGCCGCTCCGGCCAGCAGGTCGTCCAGGGTCGCCTCCAGGAGCAGGACCGAGAGGGCGTCGTCGATGCGCCGCACCTCCTCCTCGGTCTCGTCGCCGTCCAGGGGATAGCGGGCCTTGGCCAGGATGTCGCCGGAGTCGGCTCCGTTCGCGGCGAAGAGCAGCGTCTGCACCAGGGGCAGGCCCCGGGTGAGGGTGTTGTAGATCGGCGCGAAGCCCCGTCCCAGGGGCAGGTCGCTGGAATGCAGGACCACGAAGCCGAGCCGGGCCAGGTTCAGGGTCTCGGGCGGCAGCAGCCGTGAACACCCCAGGAGCAGGCCCAGATCGCAGGGCTCCGTGAGGGACTCGGGGGCCTCGTGTACGCCCCAGGAGACGTTCCGCTCCCGCAGGAGCCGGAGCACCGGCGCCCATCCGTCGCGGTTCAGGCCGCGTCCCACCAGGGCCATGCGCGCGTCCATGCGTCGTTTCCTCTCAGCGTCCGACCTTCTCCAGGAGGAACCAGGTGAAGTCGTCCATGGGGAAGGTGTTGTCGCGGCGGTAGGCGAAGCCGTAATCCACCAGCCGCGTGTCCGGGTGGCGGTCCAGGAATTCCCCGGCGAAGTCGCGCTTGAAGAGTTGATTGCCGTGACCCCGGTAGGGCACGGCCACGGGCGTCGGGTTGTAGTACTCGGCCAGGAGGATGTAGCGCGAACTGGCGGCGTGCATGACGTCGTACATGGACGGAAGGTCGTCCGGGTTCATGTGGATGAGCACGCCCTTGGTGAAAGTCAGATCGTAGGTGCGCGCGGGCTGGAAATCCAGGGCCGAGCCCTGGTGCACTTCCGCCAGGAAGCCCAGGCCGCGCAGCCGTTCGGCGGCCGTGGGGTTGATCTCCACGGCGTGCAGTTCGACCTGGGGCAGGAGGCGGTGGATGGAGTCCAGGTTGGAGCCCACGTTGGGGCCGAACTCCAGGATGCTGCGCACGCCGCCGGTGCGCGACAGGATGCGGGCGAAGAAGGCCGCGGAGTTCCAGCGCGGGTTGTTCCGATCGTTGCGCTGGATGTAGTCGTCCCCGAAGCTTCCGGCCCAGAGGGCCTCCTGCTCGGACTGGGTTCGATTCGTTTCGCTCATGCGTTCGGCTCGGTGTTTTTTTGTCCGTTCTCCAAGCATTCCATGATCAGCCCGGCCACGCGCCGGGCGTCCCCGGGACGCATTCCCGGATGGAGGGGCAGGGTCAGGATCGTTTCGAAGGCGGCCTCGGCCTCCGGGCAGAGGCCCGGCCCGGCGCCCAGGGTGCGGCGATAGAAATCAAGAAGATGCACTGGGGTATAGTGGACGTTGACGCCGACGCCCCTGCCGCGCAGTGCGGCGAAGAGGCTGTCGCGGATGGACCCGGTGCACGCCCGGACCACGAACAGGTGGTAGGCGTGCTCCACTTCGGGCCGGAGTGCCAGGGGGGCGAGGGTCGCGACACCGGCCAGGGCTTGGCGATAGGTCTCGGCCAGTTCCCGCCGCCGGGCCAAAAACAGTGGCAGCTTGTTCAGTTGCGAGAGGCCCAGGGCGCAGTTGAACTCGGGAAGCCGGTAGTTGCGGCCGAGCCGGGGGATGTCGTAGGCGAAGCTGGCCGAGCGTTCCCGCTGGCGGAAATCCGCGGTGATGCCGTGATTGCGGAAGCGCCGGGCGGCCTCGGCCAGGGTCGGGTCGTGGGTGACGAGCATGCCGCCCTCGCCGGTGGTGATGTGCTTCACCGGATGGAAACTGAAGCAGGTGATGTCCGCGAGGCTTCCCGCCGGATGGCCGTTTTCCGAGGCCCCGAGGGAATGGCAGGCGTCGGCGACCAGCGCCAGGCCGTGTTCCCGGGCGATCGCGCGCAGGGAGCCGGAGTCGCAGGGTTGGCCCGCGTAGTCCACGGCGATGATCGCCCGGGTGCGCGGGGTCACGGCCCGACGCACGGCCTCGGGGTCCAGGAGCAGGGTTCCGGGCTCCACGTCCGCGAAGACCGGGGTGCCGCCCTGGTAGACCACGCAGTTGGCCGTGGCCGAAAAGGTCAGGGGCGGGACCAACACCTCGTCGCCCGGGCCGATGTCCAGGGCGGCCATGGCGCAGTGCAGGGCCGCCGTGCCGCTGGAAACGGCCACGCCGTGCGCCGCTCCGGCCACGCGGGCCACGGCCCGTTCGAAGCGCTCCACCGTCGGTCCGGTGGTCAGCCAGTCGGAGCGCAGGGCCCTGGTCACGGCGGCCAGATCGGCCTCGTCCAGCCATTGCCGTCCATAGCGGGACACCGGGTCGGAGCCGGGCTGGAGCCGTTCCAGCGTCAGGCCCGGAAGTTCGGGGTAGCGTTCGGGACAGGCGGTCAGCAGCGTGTCGATCCCGGCCTCGACCAGGGTCAGGGCCGTCCGCGCGGCCCGGACGTCCTCGGCGCGGCCTTGGGCCGCCCGGTCCAGGACCGCCTCGAAGGCCGTCGGCGAAGCGGGCAGGACGCGGACTCGGCCGCCGTCCCGCAACTCCCGCCAGAAGGCCGCCGCGCGGGACCGTTCCGGCGCACTCTCCAGGAAGGCGAGAATCTCCTCGTCGGTCGCGGCCGGAACGTCCGGGCCGGAGAGCGCCGCCAGTGCGGCCGCGCGGCCGGGGGCGTCCGGGTCCAGGGCCGCCAGGAGAATGCCGTGGTCGATGCCGCGCACCGGACCGTCCCCTACGCCGCCACGGGGGGCAGATTGGCGATCATCTCCCGGATCTCCTCCACGGAGAGGTGCCAGGAATTGCTCTGGGAGTCGTACTGGAAGCCGTCGGGCACCGGGCGGCAGCCGTTGGCGCAGAAGCGGCGCTCGAAGAAGTTGAAGGTCGGCTTGATGATGAAGTGGTTGTCGTACTCCAGGGCGTTGTGGGACTCGTCCGTGGGGATGATGACCTCGTGGAGCTTCTCGCCGGGGCGGATGCCGATCACGTCCAGGGCGCACTCCGGGGCGATGGCCTTGGCCAGGTCCACGATGGAGGTGCTCGGCATCTTGGGCACGAAGAGTTCGCCGCCGACCATGTTCTCCAGGCAGAAGAGCACGAAATCCACGCCCTGCTGCAGGGTGATCCAGAAACGGGTCATGCGCAGATCGGTGATCGGCAGACGTCCCTCGGCCCGTTTCTTGAGAAAGAAGGGGATGACGCTGCCGCTGCTGCCCACCACGTTGCCGTAGCGGACCACGGACATGCGGGTGTCCTTTTTGCCCACGTAGTTGTTTCCGGCCACGAACAGCTTGTCGCTGCACAGCTTGGTCGCGCCGTAGAGGTTGATGGGGTTGGCGGCCTTGTCGGTGCTCAGGGCGATGACCTTCTTGACCCCGCAGTCGATGGCCGCGTTGATGATGTTGGAGGCCCCGAAGATGTTCGTCTTGATGGCTTCCTCGGGGTTGTACTCGGCCACCGGGACGTGCTTGAGGGCGGCGGCGTGGACCACGTAGTCGATGCCGTCGAAGGAGCGGTAGAGGCGGTCGCGGTCGCGCACGTCGCCGATGAAGTAGCGGATGCAGGGGTGCGCGGAGGTGTTGAAGCGCTGGGACATCTTGTACTGCTTGTACTCGTCGCGGCTGAAGATGATGAGCCGCCTGGGCGTGTAGCGGGCGAGCACCGTCTCCACGAATTTCTGGCCGAAGGATCCGGTGCCGCCGAGGACGATGATGTTCTTGTCGTTGAGCATGGTCGTACTCCTTGCCGGATTACTGGTGTGCCGGATGCATGCGTTCGCGCCAGGCTTCGGCGTCCACCCGGAACACATGGATGCAGCGTTGGGTCTGGTCCAGGACGAAAAGCGTCTCCCGTCCCTTGATCAGGGCGCAGTGGCAGCCCAGGAGATAGCCGTGGGGGCGGCCCTCGGCGTCCGTGCGGGAGACGAGCAGGGGCTCGCCGTCCGGCCCGTATTTCCTGAACTGGCCTTCGTACATGATGAAGAAGTCGTCGCCGCAGGGACAGAAGCGGAACGCCCGGGATGCGGTGTCGGCGGTGAAGAGCCGGGTGAGGCTTCCGTCCGGGCCGAGGCGGTGGAGGGCGTTGGCCTCGAAGTCGCGCAGGGCGAGCCCGCCGCCCCAGGGCTGGAGCTGGTGCGGGAAGCGCAGTCCGGGAAGGTCCACCGGCTGGGCCCGGCGCAGTCCCTCGGACAGCGGCAGGCGCACCAGGGCCACGTCCCCCAGGTTGTCGCGGCGATTGACGATGAGATGCAGCGCCCCGTCGGCGAAGGCGCCCCAGGTGGGCAGACGGTCGCGCAGGAACGGGTCCGTGGAGGCGGCGAAGTCCAGGGGCGTTGAAACCTCGCCGCTGGCCCCCAAGGCCACGAGGCGGGCATTGCCCCGGTCGCAGATCCAGAGCGTTCCGTCGGGGCCGGGGAAGATGCCGATGGCTTGGCGCAGGCCCAGATCCTGGATCGAGAGCCGCCCGCCGTCCGGGTCCATGGAATGGACCGTCGGGGTGTCGTAGCCCACGGCCAGGATGCGTCCGTCGATGACAGTCAGATCGGCGCACCGGGCGAGAAAGTCGTGGCGGATGCGCCCGGCGTGGAACAGGGTGCGCGGAGCCAGGCGTTCCCGGGCCATATCCTCCAGGCCGGGGTCGGCGTCCAGGATGCGGCCGAGCAGCAGGGGCGCGTCCATCCTGTCGGGAATGGCGTCCGCAGCCGGCAGCAGGGCCTCCAGTGCCCCGCGAGGATCCCCGGCCTCCAGGAGGGTCGCGGCCCGGCCCAGGAACCGGTGGGCCCGGGTTTCGTCCAAGGCCCCTTCCAGCCGCTGGGGCAGGAGCGGGGTCATCAGTTCGCAGGCCCGGTTCAGGCGGCGCAGAAGGTCGGGACTCGCCCCGCCGGACTTGGCCTGGGCGAACTTGAGCAGATTGAAAAGGTCCAGGTAGTCCTGCTGGAACTCGTCCTCCATGAGCGCCCGGTCCCTGCGGAAGCGTTCCATGGAATCGGCGAATCCGGCGGCGTGCTCCCGGACCGCGCGCTCACGCAGATCCCCGAGCTTTTCGTCCATCGCTCTGGCCAGGGCGAGAGCGTTCATGAGCAGGCCTCCCGTCGCGTCTGGCGGCGTTCGTCGCGCAAGAGGGGGATGCGCAGGGCGTCCACGGCGTTGCGGACCTTGAAATTCTCGGGCTCGGCCAGGGGCAGAAGCCGGAAACGGGACCGCTCCAGGACGTTTTCCAGGTCCAGGCAGTCTTCGGCACGACCCACGAAGAGCGCGCCGTCCAGGGCCAGCACCGGCGGGAAGCACTGTCGGCCGTGGATGGGTTCTCCGGTCGCGCGGTCGAGCATGGCCCGGCCGTCGGGGGAAAAACACCAGAGGGAGTTGGCCCGGTCCAGTGGTTCGCTGAAGTCGCGTCCTCCGGCCCGTCCCAGGGAGCTGACGGCGAGGAGGAAACCCAGATCGTCCGGGCCGGGCTCCGGGGCCAGGGGGGCGGCGAGGAAGGCCGTGCCGCCCAGGCGCAGGATTTCGGCCCAGGCTCCACCGGCCAGGGGGAACTCCAGGGCGCGGCGGGAATCCGGGCCGTTCTCGGTATATGGGGTCAACAGGCAAACGGAGTGCTTCACGTGGAGATCTTGGCGGATGAAGAGACGCGGCCGCCGATCATTCTCGCCTTGGAGCAGGAAGGCCGCCGAGGCGTGGGAAGGGCGGAGGGCCGAGAATCCGGCCGGCTCGCCCAGGGTGGGGGAGGTGTCCCCGGCGTCCAGGAGGCGACGGGCCCTGTGCCGTCCCTCGCAGAGCAGGAACACTCCCGAGGGCGGGCAGCCTCCGGCGGGCGGAAACTCCTTCAGCGGCTCGGTCTGGCGTCCCCGGCGCAGGTAGACCCTGCCGGATTCGGGGTTCTGGACGCCCAGGGCGCTCCAGTCCAGGGGGAAGGGGCGGCCGGTGAGCATGGCTCCATTCCGGGGGGCGCGTTCCGCGAGGCAGAGCAGGTCGCAGTCGAGCATGTCGTGGAACAGGCGCAGTTGGACAGGGTGGTCCGCCGGTTCGTGGCCCGAGAGCACGGACAGGCCGGTCTGGGCGTGGCGCTCCAGGGCCCGCCGGACCGTGTCCGGGGAGAGCAGGACGTTGCGCGGGTCCAGGACGCAGACGGTTTCTTCCGGGCCGAGCGCGCCGTCGTCCAGGAGCCGGCGCAGCAGCGGCGCGGCGCAGGGGGCCAGGTGCGGGGTTCCGTCCGCGGGAGGCAGGGGGCGCGCCGGGAGACCCAGACGAGCCAGTCCGTTGCGTACGGCCAGGTTGTTGGTGGCGGTGTGCAGACGCCAGCCGGGCGTCGCGGCCAGCCGTTCCGCCAACTCCAGCACCGGTCCCGGGTCCGCGGGAGCGGCGGCCTGGGCGGTCCGCTGAGTCGGTTCCAGGGCTATGGGCAGGAGGATGTGCATGGCGGGCACCTGAAAAGATTGTTTTCGATCACCCGCCGCGCCAGCTCCAGGTCGCCGGGGCTGTCGATGTCCACGAGGGCGGTCGGGTCGGTGATCTCCAGGTGGTATTCGCGGCCGTTGTGGTGCGGGCTGTCGTTGTGCGCCGAGCAGACGCCGTAGGGTCTGTAGGCGGGCAGGGTCCGCCCCGGGGACAGAAGCCGATTCTCCAGAACGCGCGTCGGGCGGCCGTCTCCGTCCACGGCGAAATAAGCGTGCCGGGTCACATCGATGCGCTTGACCGTGATCGCGCTGCGGTAGCCCCGGGCCACCATGCGCACCAGCTCGTCCACCAGTTCGGGGCTGCGGAAGGGGCTGGTGGGAAAGAGCAGGCAGTGGCAGTCGGGGCGGTAGCCTTCGCGCAGACGCAGGGTGTCCAGGACGTGGCGGACCACATCGCCGATGGCGGCCTTGTCGCCGGAGATCTCCCGGGGGCGGAGGAAGGGCGCTTCCGCGCCGTGTCGCCGGGCGGCCTCGGCGATCTCCGGGTCGTCGGTGGAGACCACCACGCGCGTGATCCAGGCGCTCCGCCTGGCCGCTTCGATGGAGTAGGCCAGCAGGGGCCTGCCGCAAAGATCCGCCATGTTTTTCCGCGGGATGCCTTTGGAGCCGCCCCGGGCGGGAATGATGGCGAGGGCTTCGTATCCTTTCATGAACGCTTCCGTTTGCTGCTTGAACGCCGGGGTTCCGAGACATTGGACGGTCATTCGGCCCGGTGTTTTCACGGAGCATTCATTCAATAATCGTTCCAAAGAAGAATTTTTCCGTCCCGTCCCGGTGAGAAGGTCCGGGGCGTCGGCGCTTTCGGCCGAAGCCCGGGAACGGACGCGCGTCGCGGGACGCCGCCTTTTCAAACGGGGAAGCGTCAAGATGTCGGCGCAAAGGTCGTGGGCATACCGATCATTCACTGAGTGAAGAGTATTGCCATTCCCGTATGAAAAAGTCCACACGCGCGCATTCCGCGCCGCGTCCGACGCCGGAATTCCGGCTTTTTTCCTGTACCGTCTCGAAGCGACGGAACGGCATGCTCCCGGCGTTCCCCTAGCCGCGTACCCGGAAGGCCGCGGTGCGCCATTCGGCGCCGACCAGCTCCAGGTCCGGCCGGTTCATGACCTGGGCGTCCACGTACTGCTGGACGTCCGGCCAGTCCTTGGCCCCGTAGTCGTCGAAGATCACGCAGCCGCCGGGCTCCAGCAGGGGGCCGAAGCGCCGCCAGTCGTTCTCCACGCCCGCGCGGCTGTGGTCGCCGTCGATGATGAGCAGATTGTAGCGCTCCTCGGCGGCCAGGGCTTCGGCCTCGTCATCGAAGCTGAGCTTCTGGATGACGCGCACGTCCCGCTGGGGGATGCCGTTGCGGCGCATGTTTTCCTCGAAGACCCGGCGTGAGACCACGGCCTTGGTCAGCTCGTCGCGCTGGGGCTGATCGTAGTAACCGTTCAGGGGGTCGATCACCGTGACCCGGATGCGTTCGAAGGTTCCGAAACAGCATTCGTGGATGGCGGCCACGCTGATGCCGAAGAGGGTGCCGATCTCCAGGATGCGCAGTTCGGAGAACCGGCGGCCCAGGCTTTCGGCCACCAAGGCGCGCAGCAGGGCGGCCTCGATGCGCGTCGCCAGCCTGCCCAGGCAGCGGTCTTCCACCAGACATATCCTGTGGGCTCGGTAGGCCAGGGAATAGATGTCCCAAGGCAGGCCCAGGTTGGGCAGCCAGCGGGCCTGGATGCCCGCGGCGGCATCATCGGTGAGTTGGCGTTGGAAGAGTTGGTATTTCTGTGAATTGCTGGCGTTGTTCATGCGGAACAACAGTGTGCGCGCGCCCAGTTCCTTGCGCTGGGCTTCCAGCCTGGCCGACATGTCGTGCATGTCGCGGTTGAGGGCGCGGGCCAGGGAATGTCCGTGTTTCATTTCAGGTACCGCCGGAGGGTTGGGTTCGGGGCGGGGGATTCCGTCTCCGCGTCGGCCGGGGTGTCCGGCGGCCATTCCAGGGCGTGGACGCAGCCGTCGGAAGGGCCCGCGACGAAGATGCGGCGGGCATCCGCCGCGTGGTGTTCGACAATGCCGCCGAAGGCGCTCAGGCCCGGGCGGCGACGCAGTCGCCAAAGGCGTTTCCCGCGCCGGTCGAAGGCGTTGAGGGAATAGTAGGTGGACAGGAAGAGGCCGGAAGGCCCTCCGTGGAAGCGGATGAACGGCTCGTCCGTCTCCAGGGCGAGGGCTTCGAGAATTTCTCCGCCCGGGGAAAGCCGGAAGATGCGGCTTGAGATCACGTCGCCCAGCAACAACTCTCCTCCGACCTCAGTCACCTGCTGGAATTCCTCCAGGTTCGGCGCGAGCCTTCGGGCCGGGAGGGAGCCGTCTGGCGACAGGCGGAACAGGGCGTAGCGCCGGAATCCCGCGATTTCCTCCTGGGCCGAAAGGTAGAGGAATCCCTTGTGGCTGGTCCCGAAAACCGGAAGCAGGGGACCGGGCTGCCCGAGAAGCTCGGCCACGCTTCGCCGCCAGAGCGTTTTGAGCTCGGCGTCCAGGCAGGTGATCCGTGCGGGGCCGCGTTCGCAGACCCAGAGCGTCCCCTCGGGGTCGGGAAAGATGCAGGTGGCGTCCTGGAGGCCCGCGTCGGCGACGCGGCCCGCTCCGTCCGGGTCCAGGCGGGCCACGTGGGGGCCCTGTCCGTCCAGGGCGTAGATGCGGCCGTCCAGGAAGCAGATGTCCATGGGCCGCACCGGGGCGGGCGCGTCCAGCCGCCGGTGGCGCAGGCGGGGAGTCCCCGGAGCTTCTCCGGACGGTTCCGGGAAGGCCCCGGCGGTCTCATTCAGGGGGTCCAGGCGCAGCAGAGGCTCACGGGCCCCGGCAGCGCCTTCGGCCAGCTCCCGTTCCAGGCGGCGGACGAGGCAGGCGTCCAGAAAACGACGCAGGAAGGCGGGAGCCGTAAATTTCGCCTGTTCCACGTGCAGGTCGGCGATGGGGCCGACCTCGCAATCCCGTATGCCCTGGTAGGAGGTGGCCAGCAGCCAGGTTTCGCGGGCCTGTTCGAAGGCCTGCTCCAACTCAGGCATGGTCGCGGCCTGTTGCAGCAGGCGGTCGGCTTCGGCCGCCGCGTCCAGGCCCGGAGCGCCCTCCAGGCAGGCCCGCCGGAAGGCGCGTACGGAGGCGTTCAGGGCGGATTCCTCAGCCCGCATGGCGAACCTCCCTGGACAGGAGGCGTTCGGTCAGAAGCTCCAGGCGCAGGAGTTCGACCTCGTCCACGGCCCGCAGGGCCGCCGACGGTTCCAGAGGGAACAGGGCGAGGTCGCGCTCGTCCAGGGGCGCGGCCAACTGGGCGGGGCGTCCCACGAACAGGGAGCCGTCGGGCCGCAACAACGCCCCGGTGTCCTGGCGGCAGGAGAATTCCCGGCCCGTGGTCCTGCTCACGAAGCCGCCGCGGTTGAAATCGAAAC
>Ga0228536_1001178_pt1 | contig 28925 bp, 23 predicted proteins | sample SJ1Smetagenome_FD_168611 | JGI IMG/M metagenome (GOLD analysis project Ga0228536, IMG submission 168611) | Enriched culture of PCE-dechlorinating microbial communities from Ithaca, New York, USA - SJ1.S | ecosystem: Engineered > Modeled > Simulated communities (microbial... > Unclassified...
CACCTACTAGCTGATAGGACGCGAGTACCTCCTCTGCCGGATAAATCCTTTTACCTCTCGGCTTATGGGGTATTAGCAGTCGTTTCCAACTGTTGTCCCCCTGCATAGGACAGCTCCTCACGCGTTACTCACCCGTCCGCCACTAAAGTATCTCTAAAGCAAGCTTCTTCGATACTCCCGTTCGACTTGCATGTGTTAAGCACGCCGCCAGCGTTCGTCCTGAGCCAGGATCAAACTCTCCGTTTGATTCCTGATCTCGTTCGCTTATTTCCTTACGTACTGTATTCTATTGGCAAGGTTCAGTATCGCCGTGTGCCGGAAATAACATCTGTTCGCAACGGCGACAGGTGGTAATATACTACGCTTTTGAGGAAAATGCAAGCCTGTTTTTGATTTTTTTTTGGGAAAAGCCGGCCTAAAAGTAAAAAGAACCTCCAAACTTGTTCAAATGGCTGATATTTTCAGTTTTTTTGACCCGTTCAGATCCCCATCTGTGACAGATACTGTCATTCTTGCCGTCAGATTTGCAAATTTTACCGTGTTATAATTCACATATAAATGGTAGCTTACTCTGACCAAGATCAGTGATCCGCTGAAACCTGCCGGATCCAATTTATGACTGGAGGCCATAATTATTATGCCTTTGATGCAGTTCAATGACAAAAATTTTTCTCTCGACAAGAAAAAGAAACAGGGAAAGAAAAAAAAGTTTTTTTTAAACAGTATATTTTCACACATAGCCCTTATCGCGGCGATGGTCGCGGCTCTGCTGGCCGTTTTTCTTGCCCTGTTTATCAGGGACATATCTCAGTCGCTTCCCTCCACCGAAGAGATACTCGGGCACGAACCCAGCCTGGCAACAATAGTATACGACAGGAACGAGAAGGTCATCACTAGACTTTTCCAGGAGAACCGGAACTGGGTCAAGCTTGATGTTGTCTCGCCTTGGATGGTAAAAGCAATCCTTGCTGCTGAAGATGACAGATTTTATGACCATTCGGGAATAAGACCTGTTTCGATATTCAGGGCAGGAATAGTAGATATTTTCCATCGCGGTGCAAGGCAGGGCGGAAGCACGATAACACAGCAGCTGGCTAGAAATCTTTTCCTGACTAAGGAGAAGACCATCGTGAGGAAGGCAAAAGAGGCCATCCTCGCACTTCGGCTTGAAAGGATATATACCAAGGATCAGCTTCTTGAAATGTATCTGAATACCATCTACATGGGTCACGGCGCTTACGGTATAGACTCAGCATCTAAAAATTATTTCGGCAAATCACCCTCCCAGCTTACGATAACCGAGTCCGCTGTGCTTGCGGGCCTTGTAGCCGCACCTGAAACATACAGCCCTTTCAGAAATTCAGAGATGTCCGCCGGAAGAAGAGAATATGTACTCAAGAGGATGCTCGACCTCGACTGGATATCGAAATCAGACTATGACGCGGGCATTAAGGAACAGCCAAAACTGGTTAAAAGAGAAGCAAACAAAAGCAGCCTCTTCCTCAAAGACTCACCTCACTTCGTTTCCTACATCCTTTTCAACAAACTGCTCCCGAATTATGGTACGGAACAGGTTTACAGAGGCGGACTTCGCGTTTACACCACCATAGACCTGGACCTCCAAAAGAAGGCTGAAGAGCTTGTTTCAAAGATGAAGCACGAGGGAGCCCTCGTAGCGATAGACCCAAACACAGGTGAGATCCTGGCCCTGGTCGGCGGCAGGGACTTTGACGCAAGCAAATTCAACAGGGCTACCCAGGCATTCCGTCAGCCCGGTTCAGCTTTTAAGCCTATAGTATACGCGACCGCGCTGGAAAACGGTTACAGGGCGGTAGACCATCTCCTGGACGCACCGCTTCTCTTCCCCAACGGATGGGAACCCGGAAACTACGGAGACAAGTATGACGGAGAAGTGACCCTTATGGATGCTCTGGCAAGATCAATAAACACAGTGGCTGTGAGGCTTGCACAGATAGACGGCGTAAGCAGGGTGGTAGACATGGCCAGAAGGATCGGAATAAGTACTCCCCACCTTCCGGAAGACCTTTCTCTCGCTCTGGGTACGGCAAGCGTGACTCCTCTTGAAATGTCTGTTGCCTACTCAACGTTCGCAAACAACGGTTACAAAATAGAACCATACGGGATCAAAGAGGTCAGGGGAAAAAACGGTGAGTCGATCGAACAGAACGGCCCCAAGCTTGCAAACGCCATTTCAGTGACAACTGCAGTCGCCACAAGGTCGATGCTTGAGCAGGTGGCCCTCTGGGGAACCGGGGCAAAGGCAAAGGTGGAGGGATATCAGACATTTGGCAAAACCGGAACGACGAATGACTGGACCGATGCATGGTTTGCAGGCGGCATACCCGGGCTCGTCGTTGTGGTTTACGTGGGGAACGACGACCATACGCCGCTCGGAGGCAGGACGACCGGCACAGTAGCTGCCGTGCCTGTCTGGAAGGATTTTGTCTCCTTTGCGGTAAAAAAACTTAAACTCCCCCAGACTTTCATCCTGCCGCCTGACGCGGGCGTCGAGTCTGTGACCGTCTGCAAGAAGACCGGATTCCTGGCTTCGGGCGGCTGTCCTGCGACAAACATACTGCTTCCCGCAGGGCACGCGCCCACATCACACTGTCCGTGGCACGGAGGCAGCCTCTCTGCGGCAAGATCCGATGAAAATGCCCCGCAGCTTATCCTCGCTCCTGTCGATGATGAAATGACGCATTACAAATTCGCGATGAAAGGTCTGCCTCAGGAAACGCCGGCCTCAGAAGTTCCGGGGCCGATTGCTGATACGCCCGTTGCCACTAAGAAGACAAAGGATACAGAGCACGCAAAGGCTCCGGAAAAAAATTCGGATCCCTATAAAAAGGACCCGAGCGAGGCAGCACAGATGGAAGCCAAGTACCAGGAACTCCTCAAGAGGTATAAGATCATCGAATAGATCGTCCTCAGTCCGACTGATGTGTCCTTCCCTTTGGCCAGGGTGATGGAACATAAACATCCTGAAAGAGCTGAAGTGCAAACCTGTCTGTCATGCCTGAAATAAAATCTACTGCTCCCTGAGGGTCTTCTTTGCATTTTTCTACGCGGTATCGGAACAGCGCGGCCAGAACATGCTCCACTCTTGAGTCTTCGATCTGAGCGTTTGCGTGCCGGTAGACACTCCCATAAAGGAATCCCCTCAGTGTCTCTATAGAGGCAAGCATGGAAGGACTGAATGTCGGCCTGCTCTCTTCGCTGTTTTCAATAATGTCCATTATCAGGGAGTTGATCCTCTGCGCATGGGAAGCTCCCATTTTTTTGATAACACTCTCCGGGATGTCGGGATCTGATACGATCCCTGCCCTCAGTGCATCGTCAAGGTCATGGTTTAGGTACGCCACAGAGTCGGATATCCTAACTACCCATGCTTCGAGCGTCGAGGGTTCGGCAAGGCCGAAGCCTGAGCGTACATCGACCTGCCCCTTGGAGTGCTGTATAATCCCCATCCTGACTTCCCATGTGAGATTTAACCCCTTTCCGTCCTTTTCCAGATGATCTACCACCCTGAGACTCTGTGCAGCATGGTGGAACCCGCCAAGCCCATGCTCCTTTGCCAGTGAATCAAGCACTTTTTCGCCCATGTGGCCGAACGGGGTATGACCGAGATCATGACCGAGAGCTATAGCTTCTGTAAGGTCTTCGTTGAGCAAAAGGGCTCTCGATATAGTCCTTGCTATCTGGGATACTTCAAGCGTATGGGTAAGCCTTGTCCTGTAATGGTCTCCCTCAGGGAGCAGAAGGACCTGTGTCTTGTATTTTAGCCTTCTGAATGATTTGCTGTGGATTATCCTGTCCCTGTCCCTCTGAAAGCATGTTCTTACAGAGCACGGGGCTTCCTCTGTTTGTCTGCCTCTGCTCTGCGAAGACAGAGCTGCATGCGGAGAGAGTATTTGTTTTTCGATCTCTTCCCAACGAAGGCGGGTGTTCAAAATGACCATCTCCCAAATAGGGGCTAGCTGCCGAAAAAACATCGGCGTGAAACAGTTGTGAAAGACTGCTGAGGGGTTGCTGAGCAATAGCTGAGCAGTTGCTCAGCGATTGTCAGAACCCAAAGAACCGTCGTCCCGGTATGCATCTGGTGTAACTACCAGCCGATTCGCGCAACTCGCAACTCGTTGGCTCTCTGGCCGTGAGCCGGGGTCCAATGTCTCATCTCCGTCGTCCCGGCATGGGTGTGAGCCGGGATCCAGGTCCACCGCTCTTACTCGTCTTCCCGGTATGCCTTCGTCGGGAGAGCACCGTTTTCCGTCAGGAAAACTTTTTTAATTGACCTTAGTACTCGAACCATTTCGAATGCGCTTTGAGATGCCGGGATCCATTCTCCTCCGTCCCCACCATATGCTGTTGTCTCGGAGTCCATTCTTTTGACTTTGACTTCGAAATTTAGAAAATAATAAGCCAAAACCTGTGGATCCCGGCTCAGGCCCATACCGGGAAGACGGAGAGGAAGGCCTATGCCGGGAACTACGGATTGGGGCCTGTTCCTAAGGTTCTACAATCGCTCAGCGACTGCTCAGCCATTGCTCAGCTACAGCTTAGCCGCATTTTAAAACGACCGCTTGCCGGCACTTTCTCAGTCCCTACTATTTGAGTATTCCAAGTGCGGAATGCGCGGCCGCAAGCCTCGAGACGGGGACCCTGAAGGGCGAACAGCTTACGTAGTTCAGGCCGAGTTTATGGCAGAAGGCCACGCTGGAAGGGTTGCCGCCATGTTCACCGCATATACCCAGTTGTATTGACGGGTTGACTTTACGGCCTCCGGCAACGCCGATCTCCATCAATCCGCCGACTCCGTCACGATCGAGGACTGCGAATGGATTTTGAGGCAGTATTCCTGCAAATACATACTGCCCCAGGAACTTTCCTTCCGCATCATCCCTTGAATAGCCGAAGGTCGTTTGCGTGAGGTCGTTCGTCCCGAAGCTGAAGAACTGCGCATGCTGAGCAAGCTGGTCAGCGACCATTGCCGCCCTGGGAAGCTCTATCATAGTACCTACCATGTATTCCACCTTACAGCCATGTTCCTTCATTATTACGGGAGCGATACTGTCTACCATTTCCCTGAGTATCCTCATTTCCTCTTTTGTTGCTACGAGTGGGATCATGATGTCGGGTACCGGATCTTTGCCCTCTTTTACAAGCCTGCAGGCGGCTGTGAATATGGCCCTTACCTGCATTTCATAAATCTCCGGGTATATGATCCCGAGGCGGCATCCCCTGAAACCGAGCATCGGGTTAGATTCGTGAAGCTCGTGTACCCGCGCTATTGTGATCTTTACAGCCTCTGCTTCGGGGCTTCCCTCGGGAAGGTCCTTCAGTTCCTTCTTAAGGTCAGGAAGCTTCGGAAGGAATTCGTGAAGCGGAGGATCAAGGAGCCTGACCGTTACAGGCAGACCGTCCATTGCATCGAAAATGCCGTAGAAGTCCTCTTCCTGCATCTTTTCAAGTTTTTTAAGGTATTCGAGTCTGTCTTCAAGGGTCGATGCAACTACCATGTCCTGCATGACGGGGAGCCTGTCCTGCGCCATGAACATATGCTCGGTGCGGCAGAGTCCTATGCCTTTTGCCCCGAAACTTCTCGCTCTTCTTGCATCCTCCGGAGTATCTGCGTTTGCCCAGACATCAAGCGTTGAGATCCTGTCCGCCATCTTCAGCAATTCGCGGAAATCATCGTCGAACTGAGGTTCCATGAGTTCAACTTTTCCAAGTATGACTTCTCCTTTGGTGCCGTCTATCGTTATAAAATCATTCTTTTTGACCGTTGTCTTACCGACAGTAAAGGTCTCTGCGGTGAAGTTGATTTTAATACTCTCGGCGCCCGATACACATGGTTTTCCAAGCCCCCTTGCCACAACTGCCGCGTGACTTGTCATACCGCCATGCGCCGTGACTACGCCCTGGGAGGCAAAGAGACCATGGATGTCGTCCGGTGTGGTTTCCGGGCGGACAAGGATGACCTTCTCGCCCTTCTCCCCGCGTTCCGCGGCCTCGTCTGCGTCAAAGACAACAAAACCGGCCGCCGCTCCGGGCGAGGCAGGAAGACCCTTAACGAGCGGGACCACCTTTGCCTTCGGGTCTATCTGCGGATGGAGAAGCTGTTCGACCTGATCGGGAGCGACCCTTTCTACAGCGGTCCTTTCATCTATCAGGCCTTCCCTGTACATGTCCATCGCTACTTTGACCGCTGCCGCAGCTGTTCTTTTCCCGTTTCTTGTCTGCAGTATGTAGAGTTTGCCTCGCTCTACGGTAAACTCTATGTCCTGTGCGTCTTTGTAATGTTCCTCAAGAAGTTTGGCGATCCTGCAGAATTCTATGTAGACATCGGGCATTGCCGTTGCAAGCTGCGAGATCTCAACAGGCGTCCTGATCCCTGCAACGACGTCTTCCCCCTGTGCGTTGATCAGGTATTCGCCAAAAAGCCTGTTTTCGCCGGTCGAAGGGCTCCTCGTGAAGCAGACTCCTGTACCGCAGTCGTCCCCGAGGTTCCCGAAGACCATTGTCACAACGCTCACAGCTGTACCGTATGACTCCGGTATGTTGTTGATCTTTCTGTATGTCACCGCCCTGGGTGTGTTCCAGCTCCTGAATACGGCGTCGATCGCAAGCCTCAGCTGCTGCCAGGGATCGGCAGGGAAGTCTTTCCCCGCTTCCTTCACTATCGTCTTGTATTCCCCGACAAGCTCCTTCAGCGCGTCCGCCGAGAGCTGGTTGTCATCTTTGACGCCGTTTTGGGCCTTTTTCTCGTGAAGTTTTTTCTCAAAACTTGCGTGATCGACCTCCATTACAACGTCAGCGAACATCTGGATAAAACGGCGATAGCTGTCATAAGCGAAACGCTCATCCCCGGCGGCTTCAGCAAGAGCTGTGACTGTTCTGTCGTTGAGGCCTAGATTGAGGATAGTGTCCATCATGCCGGGCATAGATACCGGTGCTCCCGAACGAACTGAGACAAGCAGGGGATCGTTTTCCCCGCCAAAGGTCTTTCCGGCAAGAGCTTCGACCCTGGCAACGGCAGCCTTCACATCATCCCATATGTTCAGGATAAAGTCCTGTTCCTTCCAATACTCATGGCATGCTTCAGTCGTAATTATGAAACCCGGAGGCACCGGAAGCCCGATCTTCCACATCTGGGCAAGGTTCGCACCCTTGCCGCCAAGCAGGATCTTCATCCCTGCGTCACCTTCACTGAAATCATAGATATACTTTTTAGCTTCGAGCATCTTGTGACCTCCCAAGTTTAAGTATGACGGGCATGGCCCCTATATTAATATCGTTTAAATTATTTTAAAAGACTGAAATCGCCGACCAGCAAGAAGAAATCACTGCACTTGCCAAGAAGGGCAAGCCTGTTGTTCCTCACAGAAAGGTCTTCGTCCATAACAAGGACGTCATTGAAAAAACCGGCAATAACGGGCGCAAGCTCCGCAAGCACTGATGCCAGTTTTTCCCAGTCACAGCGATCAACTGCACTTTTTGCATCTCCCTCAAGCATGAGAAGTTTTTCAAAAAGTTCCTTTTCGGCTCTTTCAGCCAGCATTAAGGGGTCCACCTCTTCGGATATGCTTCCGGCTTTGTTCAGAATATTTTTGACCCTGACAGCAGCTGTGATAAGGTCAGCGAACCAGACCTCATCGCTCCTTTTCTGCAGCGTCTCAGCCATTCTGTAAGCCTGAAGGGGACGGTTTGAAACTGTCTGTAGGACAAGTTCGACGACCTCATGCCTGAATCCCTTTTCCCTGAGCTGGACCTGGAGGCGCTGGCGCACAAAGGTTTTGATCCTGTCAAGAGTCTCCCTCTCCATACCAAATGGTGAAGCTGCCTTTTCCAGCAGGAGGTATATGTCTATATCAAGCGGGAATCCCCATATTATTTCGTTGATGCACCTCGCGGCTCTTCTCAGTCCGTAAGGGTCCTGAGATGATGTCGGTTCGAGTCCGATTTTATAGATAGCAGCGAGGGTGTCCGCACGGTCTGCGATACCTATGAGTGCTCCTGCCGGAGCCGAGGGTATGCTGTCCCCTGCGAATCTCGGCAGATACTGCTCATAAAGCGCCAAAGCGACGGCCTCCGGTTCTCCTGCTTTTCTCGCATACTCGCGTCCCATTACTCCCTGGACATCCGCAAATTCATAGACCATGCTTGTAACAAGGTCCGCCTTTGCGATCTCGGCAGCCCTTTCAACGACAGGTATGCTCTCCCTGAAGAAAAGTTCCTCCGTGAGCCAAAGCGCAAGTTTTTTTGTCCTCTGGACCTTGTCGTAGACAGAACCCAGCTGTTCCTGATAAGTTACTGACTTCAGCTCTGCTGCAAGGTCGTCGAGGGACTTCTGAAGATCCTCTTTCCAGAAGAAGGCGGCATCATAGAGCCTTGCCCTGAGGACTCTCTCGTTTCCCTCCCTTACGACGCTCATATCTTTTGCGATGTTGTTGCTTACCCCTGCAAAGTTGGCCATCAGCCTGCCCTCTTTATCCCTTACGGGGAAGTACCTCTGATTTTTTGCCATCGAAAGTACGAGTACCTCTTCCGGTATTTCAAGGAATGCCTTGTCAAAGCTTCCGTAGAACACTACAGGATATTCGTTGAGGTGAACGTTCTCTTCAAGAAGCTCGGGGTCTACCTCTACCATCGCGCCAAGTTCTTTTTCAACATAGGCTATGCCCGCGAGGATCATTTCTTTTCTCTCTTCGGGGTCGGTAATGACAAAATTTTCCTTCATATATCTTTTGTATTCTGACGGATCTTTGATCGTCACCGAATCGGATCCCATGAACCTGTGCCCTCTCGACCGGTTCCCGCTTTCAACTTTTCCGAATTCAACTTTAATGGCTGATTCGCCGTAAAGGGCCACCAGCCATCTGACCGGACGGGCGAAACGGACTGAAGGATCGGCCCAGTACATACTCTTCTGGAACGAGAGGCGCCTGATAATCCTGTCCAGTATCTGAGGAAGGACAAGCTCCGTTGCCTGACCTTTTTCCCTCTTTTCCGCAACGACATACTCCGCGCCGTTTATCTCTTTCACTTTAAGGTCCGCTGTCTCCACACCCCTGCTGCGGGCAAATCCCTCAGCCGCCCTGGTAGGCTTTCCGTCGCTGTCAAATGCCTGAGTTTTGAGCGGGCCTTTTGAGACCTCGACACTGTCGCTCTGGGCAGCGGAAAGTTTTTCAACTGTGAGTACGATCCTGCGCGGGGTGCATTCGGTCTTTATACCGGAATGTTCTATATGTGCTGAGGCAAGCTCCTCTTCCGCATATTGGCGGATATCAGCCAGTGCTTTGGGCATAAATCTGGCAGGGATCTCCTCCGTGCCTATTTCAAAAAGAAGGTCTTTTGCGGACATTATCTTGCGCCTCCTTCAGCTTTTTCAAATTTGTCAAACTTTCCCATCAGAGGGTGTCCCATCTTTTCCCTCTGTTCGAGATACGCCTGGCAGCATGCACTGGCAAGCGCCCTGACCCTTCCAATATAGCCGGTGCGCTCCGTTACGCTTATGGCGTTCCTAGCGTCAAGCAGGTTAAAGGAATGAGAGCATTTGAGCACGTAATCATAAGCAGGAAGGACAAGTCCTCTTTCAAGGATCTTCCTGGATTCAGCCTCGTACATGTTGAAGAGCTGGAACAGCATATCCGTGCTCGCGACTTCGAAGTTGTATGTTGAATGCTCAACTTCACCCTTGTGGTGAACGTCTCCGTATCTGACATTGCCGACCCATTCGAGGTCATAGACGTTGTCCACCTTCTGGACGAACATTGCGATCCGTTCAATTCCGTACGTCAGCTCCGCAGGCACGACATCCATGTCAAGTGAGCCCATCTGCTGGAAGTAAGTGAACTGAGTCACTTCCATCCCGTCAAGCCACACCTCCCACCCGAGGCCCCAGGCTCCGGTGGTCGGATTTTCCCAGTCGTCCTCGACGAATCGTATGTCATGCTCAGCAGGATCTATCCCAAGCACCTTGAGGCTTTCGAGATACATCTCCTGAATATTGTCGGGAGCGGGCTGGATTATTACCTGATACTGGTAATAGTGCTGAAGTCTGTTCGGGTTCTCACCGTATCTGCCGTCAGTCGGTCTCCTGGATGGTTCCACATAGGCCACGCGCCACGGTTCGGGGCCAAGGACCCTCAGAGTTGTGGCTGGGTTCATCGTTCCGGCCCCGACTTCTATGTCGTAAGGCTGTTGGACGACACATCCCTGTGATGCCCAAAAACTTTCAAGGCGCATTACAATTTCCTGAAAATTCACTATCTGCTGCCTCCTTCAGATATTACAAAAACTATATTCGATGAATTTTAATCCATATCAGTGAAAAAAGTAACCAGTTTTTTTAATTGACCGGTAAATAATGACGATTTTTCCCTGCCTTTTGACCAGCCGATGAATTTGTCATGGCTCAGCATTGCAGCAAACCTCAGACAGGATAGTTCTTCCCTGCCGATATCCTCTCTGCCGGAAGCAGAACATGAGGAACATATAAGGCCGTCCCTTGTCCATATTGCTCCGCTTTCAAGTTTGGCACCGCACTTGACGCAGTATTGGAGCGACGGTGCAAGGCCGGTCTCTTTCAGAAGCCTCCAAGTAAATCTGTACTCAACAATGTCTGCTGGGCAGTTTTCTTTTAGTAATATCATTGCAGACCACAAGAGGGTAAGGATATTGTTGCTTTCATGACTTGTAAGCAGCACACTTGTCAGTCTCTTGTACAGCCTCAGCGCCGTCTTGAGTTTCTCCGCCGAAGACCTGAGTGATATGAAGTCCTCCCTGATCTGAGCCCCCTGAAGGTATAGCCTGGACGGACTCTGATATAGGCTGAACTCTGCCCACACAAGCGGTTCCGTGGCGCCTCCGAACCTGCACTTTGTCTTTGAGGCAGGGGCGCTTACCCAGACCGGCCCCATGTCCCTTAAAAACAGCAGAAGGGATTGCCCCTCTCCTGAGGAATCCCTTCTCTGCAAGACGGTCCCTGTTTGTGAATAGTACCCCTGTGGAAGCTTATCCTTTTCAAATGATGATATCAAAAACTATACCCCAGTCGCCTGAGTTCTTCCTGTGATTTTCTCCACCCCGGTTTTACCTTGACCCAAAGCTGGAGATAAATGGGGTAACCAAACTTCTCTTCGAGGTCCTTCCTTGCTGCCATGCCTATCGTTTTGAGCTTTGCGCCGCCTCTGCCGATAATTATCGCCTTCTGGCCCTCGCGGTCAACTACTATAGTAGCCCTTATCTCGCATGTCTTTAGTTCGGGGTACTCCTCGGGACTCTTAAACTCTTCAACGACTACCGCCGTTCCGTGCGGCACCTCCTGATCCGTGAATGTAAGGATCTTTTCTCTTATCACCTCGGCGGCAAGGAAGCGTTCTGTCGTATCCATGAGCATGTCTGCAGGATATATAGGAGGCTGTACTGGAAGCATCCCGCTCAGTGTATCGATAAAAACATCCATGTTCGTCCCTTTTTTGGCTGAGATCGGGACAACAGCAGCCGGCATTATCCGCGTCTCATACATTTCGACCGTTTTCCAGAAAAACCCGGGATCAGACAGCTTGTCGACCTTATTGACCGCAAGCACTATAGGAAGACCGCACTTTGAAAGGATCTCTATTATCAGTTCTTCCTCTTCCCCTATACGGCTGTCCCCAGCCTCGACCACAAAACATATCAGGTCCACCTGGGCAAGCGCTTTTCCGGCTTCGTTCACCATATAGTCGCCGAGCACGTTCTTCGGTTTGTGTATACCGGGCGTGTCCACAAATATTATCTGTTCCTTTTCAGTGGTCAGTATGCAGCGTATGGCGTTCCGGGTCGTCTGAGGCTTGGATGAGACAGCAGCCACCTTTTCCTTGAGGAGGGTGTTGATCAATGAGGACTTGCCTACATTCGGCCTGCCCAGAAGAGCAACGAACCCGCACCTGTATTCCAGATCTTCGCTTTTTTTATCTGCCATCTTCAGTCTCTCCTTTCCCGGTCAGTCTGAACTGCAGCGGAAGCAAGTCGCTAAGTTTGTAAATAACAGTCTTTCCTCTATCTTCGAGAACAACGTGCATTTCTCCGTTGAATTCCGACAGAAACTGTCTGCAGGCTCCGCACGGAGGACATAATGTGCCTTCTGTTCCGACAACGGCTATAGCTGTCGGCTTGAGGCGGCCTTCGCTTACTGCCGTGGTCATCGCATTTCTTTCTGCGCATATGGAAAGGCCGTAGCTTCCGTTTTCAACGTTGCAGCCTGAGACAACACTTCCATCTTCGAAAAGGATGGCCGCACCAACGGGAAAATCGGAGTATGGCGCATAGGCGCTTTCCACAGCCTTCTTTGCCTTGCGCAGAAGGGCTTCAGCATCAAAATTGATACTTTCATTATCTGCCATTTCCGTCATCCTCTCCGGCGAAAAACTTATCGACCATTCTATCCTGTAACGCCCACATAGTTCTCTCGGAATCTTCGTCGCAATGGTCATATCCTATCAGGTGCAGGAGACCATGAGAGAGTACGAGTACCAGTTCTTTCATGAAGCTCCTGCTGTTTTCGGATGCGTTTTCCATTATTTTGTCCGGACATATAACTATGTCTCCAAGCGGTATGCTTTCCCAGCCCTCGGGCGGAACAAATATGAAATCCTCTTCCCAGAGCGGGAAGGAGAGCACATCGGTCGGTTTGTCTGATTCCCTGTATCTCAGATTAAGGTCACTGATCCTCTCGGGCGCGACTATGGATAAAGATACCTCTGCGCACCCACAGCCGGCCGGCAAAGCTTCCTCCTTTTCCAGCAGCCACGCATAAAGACTCTCTGTCCTTCTCAGGAAAACATCCGCCTCTCTAGGGGTAGTTCCGCAGAGAAGCTCTTTTCCCTCTGCTATTATATCAACGATCATTCTGCTTCGACTGTCCCTTCTTTTCGGCGGCAGCACGGATAGACTCGGATATCTCCTTTACTTCGCGGGAGTGGTATGTGGATCTCAGTATCTCAATAAAGGACGACTCGATCGCTGCCATCTCACGCATTGTAAAGTCAACGTCCTTAAGCTGCCCTGCTTCCGCCTTCTGTCTTATGACGTTCTGCACGAGGAGCCTGAGGTCACGGATGTTATCAAACGACTTGTTCTTCGCTTTGACTGCGGCCTCGACAGAGTCCGCAAGCATGACAAGGGCAGTCTCCCTGGACTGCGGGCTGGGACCAGGGTACCTGAACTGTTCCTCCGTGGTGTTTTCATCGATCGCACGGGCCTTTTCATAAAAATATTTCTGCACCGTCGTGCCGTGATGCTCAGCTATGAACCTTCTGAGGGTCTTCGGCAGTTTAGTCTCGTCCGCTATCTCCAGACCGTCCCGTACATGGGATATAAGAACAAGTCCGGAGAGCGTAGGAGAGAGATCATCATGTATATTTTCCCCGCTTACCTGGTTTTCAACGAAATATTTTGGGTTTTTAAGTTTGCCTATGTCGTGATAGTATGCTCCGGCCTTGACCAGAAGGCCGTTCATCATAAGCTTGTCCGCAGCGGCTTCCGCCAGTGTGCCTACCATCAGAGTATGGTGATAGGTGCCCGGAGCCTCGATCTGGAGCCTCTTAAGGAGCGGCTGGGAGGGATGGCTGAGCTCAAGCAGGCGCAGCGGCGAAATAACATCGAAAAGGTTTTCCCAAATCGGAAGGAGCGCAATGACCAGAGTGCTCCAGAAAAGGCTGAAAGCGATCGAAAGTATCGGCAGCTGATAATTATAAAATAATCCCAGCCCCCAGTGCACAGCAACTGAAACTGCCCCAAGACAAAGTCCTAAGAAAAAGAGGTTTCTCCAAATAGTTACCCTGTGGTTCGGAGGGTCAATGAAGAGGACCCTTCCTATTGCAGCTGAAAAAGCGGCCAGAATGCAGCCGAGCGCAAATATCCCTGGGTTTGTCCCAAACGCGATCATCACGCTGATTATACCTCCGCCGAGCACAACGTGATAGGAGAGCGATACCGGAAGAGTAAGGCAGAGCCAGCCTGTCATGCCAAGGACCGCCATCGAGTACCCGCCGATCCTGGCGAACATGAGTTCCAGCGCCCATCCCAGGGATAGAATTACTGCAATATACACCCACTGACGGAGTGAAAATTTTTCTTTGAGACCGCGCTCTATCCACACGGGCCAGAAACTCCATATTATGATGGCGGCAAGTATGAAGACCAAATGTTTGTAAGGAAACCTTGAATCCGGATATCCCTGGGACTCAAGAAGTTTGGCAAGCGAGGGAGTGACGACTTGTCCCTTCTGCACAAGTACCTCTCCGGGACGTATTTCCCTGACGACCGGAGGGATCTGTACCGCCACATCCTCCCTAAGTCTTGATGCCATCTCCGAGTCGCTGTTCAGCGAAGGGTTGAGTATCTTGTCAAGTATCTGGAAGGCTACGTTTTTATCGGACTGGGAAAGCCTGTACCCGGACAGTTCTTTCCAGAGAAGCGCCGTCTGTTCATCCCTGTTCTCGGCCTTGTTCATGATCTTTTCCGCGATCGCTACTGCTGTATTCACGATATTTGTCTGTGTCAGTTTGGGCAGACCGGAAAAAAGTTCCAGCAGGGGGTTTTCGAGGACACGTGAAAGATCCCCCGACTTAAGGTATCCGATCTTAGCGGAGACCTCGGCCGCTATTTTTTCATCACGGACCATTACGTCAATGATCCTTGACGCAGCTCTTTGACGAAGCTCGAGTGTGGCCGCCCTGTCTTCGTATCTTGATGATGTCAGTGCAAAGTAGGTTTTTGCGGAAGGATATCCTATGCGGTAATTTTCATGCCTGTCAATGGCAAGCCAGTTGCCTGTAATAAGAAAAAAAGCAACAGCAAGCAGTATTACTCTGAAAACCACATGCTGCCTGTCTGATGCTCTGAGTTCAAGATCGGTCTTAAGCTGAGATGTTAATTTTTTAATTGTTGTCTGGCGTCTTTCTCCGTTGTTCATGGTCTTCGTAAGCCCTCACTATCCGCTGAACTATCTCATGCCGCACAACGTCACGGTTGCTCAATCTGACGAAAGCGATGCCGGGGATGTCGTTGAGGATATATTGCACCGTCTTCAATCCGGATTCCTTGTTTGACGGAAGGTCGACCTGGGTTATGTCTCCGGTGACGACAGCTTTGGATCCGAAACCAAGCCTGGTGAGGAACATTTTCATTTGCTCAGGGGTAGTGTTCTGCGCCTCGTCCAGGATGATAAAGCAGTCGTTCAGGGTCCTTCCTCTCATATAAGCAAGCGGTGCAAGTTCAATGATGCCCTTCTCAAAATATCTGTTGAACTTCTCAGTAGGAAGAAGATCGTAAAATGCGTCGTAAAGCGGCCTGAGGTACGGCTCAACCTTGTCCATCAAGTCTCCCGGAAGGTAACCGAGGCGCTCGCCTGCCTCGACAACGGGCCTTACGAGTACGATCCGGCTTACTCTTGCTGACTTAAGGAAGGCGACGGCCTGTGCTACTGCCAGGTATGTCTTGCCTGTCCCCGCAGGTCCGATGGCAAAGGTCACATCGTTCTCCCTTATCGCGCGGGTGTATTCCTTCTGTCCGTTCGTATAGGGACGTATAGGTTTCCCCCTGTTGCTGACGCAGACAACTTCATCGTAAAGGGATTTTAAATTTACGCTTTCCCCAGCGGATATCTGATTCAACCCATACCTTATCTCAGCTGAGGAAAGCTTTTGGCCGTTCAATGCCAGTTCAGCAAACTGGGTAAGCAGGCTTTCAAGCCTTCTGATGAGGTCTTCGTCCTCTCCCTTTATCAAAAGGCTTGCTCCCCTTGCAAAGATCTTGACAGGAAAAGCCTGTTCCACCATACGAAGTATCTCTTCGTGCCCCGCCAGCAACTTCACAATGGACTCGTCGCGGGAGGTAAGCGGAGTCAGGCCGTTTTCCGTCATTTTGATCTCGGTCTCTGTTTTATCTGTCATTCCTGTCCGCGCTATGCTCTTACAACAGATTTTACTTCGGGCACGACCTGCTTTATTGCAGCTTCTACTGTCATGCGAAGGGTCTCCTGCGCATAGGGGCACGTCCCGCATGAGCCTACGAGATCTACATAAAGGGTGCCGCTGTCTTCGTCAAAACTGATGAAAGAGACGTCCCCGCCGTGGCTCTGAAGAGCCGGGGATACCTTCGTACTGATCGCATCCATTATCTTTTCCTGTACTGTCATTGATTATTCCTCCTGTGTAGGTCTGTCTATTTCAAGCGCGATAGACGCTTAAAAGCTTCTTAAAACCATTCGCTGAGCAATGGCTGAGCAGTCATTAAAGACATGTGGAAAAAGCATCCGCCAAGAATTCGCGGCCTTTGCCCTTACAACCGCTTCACCACTGCTTCACTATCGCTTCACGCGACATATTTCTGTCGCACTTCACGCGGCAAAGCCGCACGTCCTTACAACTGCTTGCCATTGCTTGCCAATCGCTTGCCTGTTGTTGACCGCCTTTACAACTGCTCAGCCGTCTTTTATTCTTCTTCCTGCCTCTTCGCCTTTTGCCAGAATCCTTCCAGCTCATCCAGGGTGAAGTCGCTCCACTCTCTTCCGGAAACTGCTACTTCTGCCTCCACTATCCGAAACCTGTCACTGAATTTTACGCATGCCTTGTGAAGCGTTGTCTCGGGGTCTGCCTTCAGATGCCTGGACAGGTTTGCAACTGCAAAGAGAAGGTCGCCCAGCTCTTCTTCTGTCGCTTCCCTGACGGCCCCGTTTGTGATGTTGTCTTTGAGTTCGTTCAGTTCCTCTTCTACCTTCGCAATGACAGGCGAGGGGTCTCCCTTTGGCCAGTCAAAACCCACCTTAGCGGCCCTCTCCTGTATCCTGTAAGCCCTGAGAAGACCCGGGAGGCCTCTTGGGATCCCTGCCAGAAGAGATGAGTCGACTTTTTTAGCCTGTCTCTCCCCGACTTTTATCTGTTCCCAGTTTTTCAGTACATCATCGGAACTGTTAACTATTGTGTCGCCAAATACATGAGGGTGGCGCCTTATCAGTTTTTCTGTCAGATGGTCCATTACATTGCATATGTTAAACTCGCCAATCTCTTCAGCCAGTGCCGAAACAAAAACGACCTGAAGCAACAGATCTCCGCATTCTTCACAGATGTTGTCCCTGTTTTTATTTTCTATTGCCTCTATAAGTTCATATGCCTCTTCAATTATATAGCGCCTGAGTGAAAGATAGTCCTGCTCCCTGTCCCAGGGGCAGCCGTCAGGAGCCCTAAGGCGTTTCATCACATCCACAAGTTTTATAAACTTTTCTCCTATTGCCTGCTTCTGAGTCATTACAGCGCCTCCCAACCAATCTATTCTAGCAGATTTACCCGATTTTTCCTTTTATCAGCTCCGCCAAAATGCACATTCCAACATATCCGCCGGGGCCGACAAAACCATCGAGCCTCCGCATCCATGGCAGCCTGAGATCAAGAGTGGTCCACCTGCCATCGGGATCTCCCTGTATGACAGTTTCATGACTGCTGCATAAAATTTTTGTGATCTGAAGGCCGGGAGCCGCCGATCTGACAAAAGTCAGGTCCATCAGAAAATCAAGCACAGGCGGCATCTTCCCGTAACGGTCTGTCGTCTCATCTTTAAGTGCCAGAGCCTCTTCGGGAGAGTCTGTTTTGAGCATCCTCCTGTAAAGAGTTACACGCAGGTTTTCCTGCGGGAGATAGTTTCCTGGTATGGCGGCCGGAAACCCTATCTCCACCTCTGCTGCTTTTTTCTTTTCTCCCTTTATCCTGGCGATCTCGTCGGCAAGCAGGTCACAGTATTTCTGGTATCCGACCCTAGTAGAATTGCCGTGCTGGGCTATACCGATGAGGTCTCCTCCTCCTCTTATCTGAAGGTCCCTCTGCGCAAGACTGTAACCTGCTCCAAGTTCATCCAGCTCCGCTATGGCCTCAAGTCTTTCGCTTGCCTCAACTGACAGATGCGCATCGTGAGGGTAGAAGAGGAACGCGTATGCCTGTTCTTCCCTTCTTCCGACACGGCCCCTCAGCTGGTACATCTGGGCAAGCCCGAGCTCGTGAGCATCGTCAACGATGAGAGTATTTGCCATTGGTATGTCCAGACCGCTTTCGACAATAGTCGTGCATATCAGTATATCTATCTCACCCAGCGAGAATTTCATCATAGTATTCTCCAGCTGGGCTTCCGGTGTCCTGCTGTGTGCGACTGCGATGCTGAGTTTTGGGAATAGCCTTTTAAGCATAACGGTACGTTCATGAATGTCATTGATCCTGTTGTGTACGAAGAAGACCTGCCCTCCCCTGTTCTTCTCCCGCAGGACAGCACTTTTCAAAAGTTCCTCTGACCATGGTCTTACTACAGTAAGGACCGGCAATCTCCTTTGAGGGGGTGTCTGAAGCAGCGAGATGTCCCTGAGTCCGCTGATAGAGAGGGAAAGCGAACGGGGTATGGGAGTGGCTGAAAGCATGAGCACGTCAACTCCCGGCGTCATCTTTTTCAGATGCTCCTTGTGCATGACTCCGAACCGGTGCTCTTCATCCACGACGACAAGCCCCAGGTCTTTGAATAAGACGTCCTGGCTGAGAAGTCTGTGGGTCCCGATTATTATATCGACCTTGCCCTCTTTGAGGTCTTCCAGTATTTTTTTCTGGGCAGCGAACGGGACAAACCTCGAAACGACCTCAACCCTTATCGGAAGGTTGCCGAACCTTGCAGAAAATGTCTCATAATGCTGTTGAGCGAGGAGCGTCGTCGGGGCAAGTATCGCGACCTGGCTGCCGCCGAAGGCAGCCTTACCGGCTGCTCTGATCGCTACCTCTGTCTTGCCGAATCCAACGTCTCCCACAACCAGCCTGTCCATTGGAACAGGCCTTTCCATGTCATTCTCAACATCACGGATGGCCTTTATCTGGTCGTTGGTCTCAGCATAGATGAAACCATCCTCCAGTTCCTTCATCAATTCCCTGTTGGACGGGAAAGATAAGCCTTTTGTGAGTTCTCTTGCGGCATATATGCTGACAAGCTCTTTGGCGGCCTTTTCCGCCATCTCTTTAGCCTTGGCAGAGGCCTTTTTCCACAGTGTTCCCCTGAGGTTGTCAGGAACCGGTTCCTGGCCCTGCAGAGGCGTCCAGGGAGATATTTTGTAAAAATGGAGCACAGGGATAAGAAGACGTCTTTCCTCGGCGAATTCCAGGACCAGATATTCTTCTTCTCCTTCATCTGTCTCTATCGTCTGCGGTCCCATATATCTGGAGACGCCGTAATCATCATGTACGACCCATTGTCCCGGCAACAGACCGACTCCCCAGTCACTGGGAGCTATCACCTCTGTCCTGTGTCTCGAAAGCGAGACTCCGGAGAGCTCAAGATCCGTTAGGACAGCCTTTTTTGTCAGGACATCGACAAAGCCTTCAGAAAGCACTCCTTTGACAGCAGCGTAACCTCTTGATTCGGCCCATGAAAGGTTAAGTTTTGATTCAGAGAAGACTTCGACCGAAACGCCTTCTCTGAGAAGTTCTTCGCAGTAGTGATCGACATCCCTGAGTCTGCCCCTGAAAAGAGGAAACTGTTTGACAGCAAGTCTTAATGATGTATTTTTTACGTCTCTCGTTACCCTTATTCTTTTAAACTTCGTAAAAAAAACGCAGAGTTCCTCCCACTTTTTCCATGGGACAGCGTTTTGCCTGTCGCGTTCGAGGTTTTGCCACAGCCAGACAGAATTTTCTGCGGTCATATCAAGTCCTTTGGGATCGAAGAAAATGACTCTCATATCATAGGGGAGATATTTTTCGAGTTCAGTCTCCTTTTTCGATATGAGGCTTTTAACAGAACATTTATTTAGGGTACGAAGGCTTTTTTGGGTCTCGGGGTCAAAAAACCTTATGCTTTCAATTTCGTCGTCAAAAAATTCAAGCCTTACTGGGTAAGGATCTGAAGGACTGAAGACGTCTATTATGCTGCCCCTTGAGACATATTGTCCAGGGGACCAGACAAGCTCGCTTCTCTCGTATCCCTTTTGTACAAGCCAGCCAAGGAGCCTTTGCCTTGGGTCGTTACTGCCCTGTTCTATCTCAAAATGATCTCCGCCCGCAGAAAACGGAGCAAGAAGAGATGCCGGAGTAGCGGCCATCGTCCCCCCATAGATCCTGAAGTGTTCAAGTATGCCTCCTCTTTGAACTTTGAGCGCCTCTGACCTGGATTCATCTTCCGTAAGGGGCATTTCGGGAAGCTCCGTGACCTTTTTGATCGTACCGAGAGTCTCGCAGTCAGCGGCAAAGTCCCTTACCTGTCTCTGGTCCGGAAGCAAAACAAGCAATGAGGTGTCGGGATCCCTTGCAGCCCAACTCCTCATTGCTCCCTTTGATACAAGATGTACTGATTTATTCCGCAGCCATGCCTCTTCGTCAAGATCAAAGAGACTGCTTACCGGCCTGCCGTCTTTTTCTTTATCCTGCATTCTTTCACGCTTTACCCAAGCCATCAAGCCTGAGTCCGTTGATGGAACTCATAGCTTTTTGGATATCGTCTTTCAGCCAGATATTGAGGGCTTCCCATGCGATATCCTCGAGTTTATGCCACATATCCTTCTGGCCAGGAGGTATCCTGCCAAGAACCCAGTCAGCCATATTAACGGCTCCCTGCGGTTCGCCGACACCTATCCTGAGCCTTGGAACATCGAATGTTTTCAGGGCTCCCAGGATCGACATCATTCCCTTTTGTCCTCCTGCCGAGCCTTTTTCCCTGATCCGGATCCTTCCGAAGGGAAGCGCGGCATCGTCATATATGACAAGGATATCGGACGGTACGATGTTCTGGTAGTTTACAGCCTCAACTACAGCGAGACCGCTTAGGTTCATATATGTATACGGCTTCAGCAGGCAGATCTTCTCACCGTTATGAAACACAGGCCCCCAAAAAGCCCCTCTGAATTTCATTCTGGGTTCGGAGAGTCCCAGCCTTGAAACAAAAGAATCTATCATGAGCCAACCTGCGTTATGCCTGGTCCAGGCATACTCAACACCAGGATTTCCAAGGCCTACGATCAGTTTCATAACGGAGTCACGTTTTCTCCTGTTTTAATCTTTATCTTCTTCCTTTGCTTTGCCCTTTGCAACTACTTCGACTTCGGCCTTTTCTCCCTCAAGTCCCTCTTCTTCGGTCTCCGCAGCAGCTCTGGGCTGGGTTATCTGAAGTATAAGAGTATCCGCAGGAGTATGAAGATCGCAACCCTCGGGCAGGGCAAGATCCCTGACAAAAATTTCGTCTCCTAGTTTGAGCTCGGCAGCGTCTATCACAATGTCCTCCGGGATGTCGCGGGGTTTGATATCGACTGAGACAGACCTGGTTATCTGATTGAGGAGGCCGCCCTCTTTGACTCCGGGGGCATTTTCTCTGTTTATCACCCTGATCGGTATTTCGACCTTGATCTTATGTCCCCTCAGGACCTGGTAAAAGTCTATGTGACGGATGTTCTGACTGATCGGATGGCGCTGGACATCCCTGATGAGAGCCATGCACTCCTTGCCGTCGGGCATCGTCAGCTCGATAACGGTCGTCTCTCTTGCCTCGCTGTTCGCTATGGGCGCGATAGCTCTTGCGGAAACCGTCCCGGCAAGCCCGAGTTTATGTTCTGGTCCGTAAAGTATGACAGGGACCATGTTTTTTGAACGGATCTTCCTGCATGCTCCGGTACCCGTCGTCTCTCTTACTGTAAATTCGATCTTGTGCTGCTGTTTTTTTGCTGCCATCAGTGTTTCCTCCTCAGAAAATATATGCTTGCTGATATTTTTTTTGCTCTATGCTTTTCAGCGGCAAAACCCGCCGCGGTGATACCCAGGTTCGTTCCTACCTGAAAAGGATGCTTACGGAATGTTCCGAATGGATCCTCCTCAGAGCCTCCGCAAAAAGCGGCGCGATCGGAAGAACAGTCAGTCTGTCGAACTTTTTCTCTTCTTTTAGCGGAATAGTGTCCGTCACGACCACTTCTTTGATAAGAGACGACTTCAGCCTGTCTATTGCAGGCCCGGAGAGAACTCCGTGGGTGGCGCAGGCGTAGATCTCCTTTGCGCCTCTTGCACGGAGAGCTTCAGCTGCCTTGACCATAGTACCGGCAGTGTCGATTATGTCGTCTACGAGGATCGCTGTCCTTCCCTCGATGTTTCCTATTATCTCCATAACTTCGCAGACATTCGTCACTTCGTGTGAGCGCCTCTTGTCGACTATGGCAAGATCGGCGTTTCCTATCTGTTCTGCAAACTTTCTTGCCCTGACGACCCCTCCGATATCAGGGGAGACAACTGTCACAAGTCCCTGATCGATATCTTTCTTAAGAGTCCTGTGAAAGTAGGATGCAAGAAGCGGTACACCGGTCAGATGATCGACTGGGATGTCAAAGAATCCCTGTATCTGTCCCGCGTGAAGATCTGCTGAGATCGCTCTGTCTGCTCCTGCCTTTTCAAGAAGGTTGGCGATCAGTTTTGATGTGATGGGCTCCCTCGAGCGCGTCTTCCTGTCCTGCCTCGCATATCCGAAATACGGCATGACCAGATTGACACGGTATACGGATGCTCTCCTCAGAGCATCGACAATGATAAGAAGTTCCATAAGGTGTTCGTTTGCCGGTTCGCATGTAGGCTGTACCACATATACGTCCGCACCCCTTACGCTCTCTTCTATCGAAACGCCTATCTCTCCGTCGGAAAACCTGAAGAGTTTTGACGCCGAAAGGGGAACTCCAAGATTCATGCAAATGCTCTCAGCAAACTGTTGATGAGCGCTCCCCGAAAAAATTTTGACCTCCCTCAAACCTGCAGACATGTCAATTTCCTCCCTTGCGGATCTTCCTGCGGGAACTCCAGCCTTCTATATTTTTCTGTCTTGCCCTCGCGACTCCAAGCGCGCCGTCGGGAATATCCTGCGTTATCACCGAACCTGCCGCTGTCACGACATCGTCCCCGATCGTCACCGGTGCTACAAACATTGTATCACTGCCGACAAAACAATTGTTGCCGATTTTTGTAAAATTCTTTTTTTCTCCGTCATAATTGCAGGTTATCGTACCAGCGCCTATGTTGGTCTTTTCACCGATATCAGCATCCCCGACATAAGAGAGGTGAGGCACTTTTGCCCCGCTTCGCACTGTGCTTTTTTTGATCTCTACGAACCTTCCCACATGAACATCAGAGTGAAGCTCGGCGCCGTCACGAATAAACACAAATGGGCCCACTGTTGACCTTTCGCCAACTCTGCTTTTTTTGATCCTTACCGATCCGACTATCTCTACGCAGTCTTCAAGGACGGAGTCCGAAATGACGGTAAAGCTGCCCACTGTGCATCCGCTTCCTATCGATGTCCTTCCCCACAGCTGAACACTTGGCCAGATCTCGACATCCTCTCCCAGCTCGACTTTTGGACCTATCCACGTTGAGGCCGGGTCATTGCATCTTACGCCGCTGTCCATCCATTTATCGAGTATCCTTTTCTTCATTACCGAGGCTGCCGCGGCAAGCTGGTTGGGGTCGTTTATCCCGAGGAATTCGGTCGCATCGGACGCCTTCACGGCATCAGTGCGCCCTCCGTCTTGCTCTATAAGGGCAACTGCATCCGGCAGGTAGTACTCCTTCTGGCTGTTAACACAGTTCAGTCCGTCAATTACCGAGGATAGCGCGGAGGTTTTGAAAACATACATCCCGCTGTTCACTTCACGGCATTTTCTTTCATCAGGGGTCGCGTCCTTGTGTTCGACGATCCTTACTGAAAGTCCGTCCCTAATGACCCTGCCGTAACCGGCCGGGTCCGGAAGGTCAAAACTCAGAAAGCTGCAGCTGTTATCATTTTCAATGTGGGCATTTATGAATTTCCGGAGGGTGTCTGCTTTTATCAGCGGAGTGTCGCCCGGCAGGATAACCACGTTCTCATAATCCTTCCACCAGTCCCGGGCAAGCCTTGCTGCGTGCCCCGTGCCGAGCTGCTCTTTCTGCCATAATACATTTATTTCGGAGAACTCGCCTTTGATCCATTCTTCGACAATCTCTCCCGAAAAGCCTACCATTACGGATATATCTTTGAAACCTGCCGATATCAATTCTGAAAGCGGATAGTAAAGGAGTGGTTCTTCCAGTATTTTATGAAGGACTTTGGGCGTCTTACTGCGCATTCGTGTACCTTTGCCTGCTGCGAGTATCAATACACAGATTTTGTTCTGTCCATGCTGCATGACTCCGGCTCCTTTCATCAAAAAAGATAGTATTATAAAACACAGTAAAACATTGGGAAGGCGTTTTGCCTGCCTACCCGGCCACTGATCGGTGGCTGGGGTGGATGGATTCGAACCATCGGTGGCGGATCCAAAGTCCGCTGCCTTTCCTCTTGGCTACACCCCATTAACGTGCAACGGACATTATAGCTTGTATGTAGAAAATTACGCAAGTAGACGCATCTTACAATTATTATCGTTTAAGTATTTTTCCCTTCATATATACATTTTTTTCTATATGATTTATAATTAGTTCTAAGTCGGATTCTATACAAACCGGAGGTAGCAAATTTATGTGGACAGTTAGTGAAGGAATAAACGTTCTCAGGGGACGAGGTGCGAAGATAACGGCTCAGAGGATCGCGATCCTTAAGCAGCTGGAAGGCAGGACTGACCACCCCTCGGCTGACATTCTCTATAAGGAGCTTTCGGTAGATTATCCTACCATGTCAGTCGCAACAGTTTACAGCACGGCACAGCTTCTCGCCGACGCCGGGCTGATCAAGATACTGAGCATAGACGACAAGAGAGTTTATTTTGATCCGACAACGTCGACACACGGACACTTTCTCTGCAGAAACTGCGGCAAGCTGGTGGACCTGAGCATCGACGAAGAGGGATTTTTCAAGTCGGCAAGCACAGCTCAGAACAGCATAGCACAGATAGATAACGCAGAAGTTTTTCTTTACGGCCTTTGCACAGATTGCTTCAGCAAAAAATAAAAGAAGCAGCCGATTTGATCAGAATTGCTGAAAGTCTGCACCATATCGTAACAAAGACCGCGATCACCCTTCTATTTGCAGCGATATCGTTGTCGACAGCTAATGTTGTTTTTTCCCCTGCGATGGCAGGAGAAACTCAGCCCCCTCTCTACAAGATCACTATCCCGATGGAGACAGGTGAAGATGTGACAGTTGTCACATCTGATGGAGGTAGCTATGTAGTCGGTCAGGTCACGGCACTGCCACAGACCACCAGGTGGCCGAGCTACAGCGCAAGTGCATGGGGAGACCCGGGAGATGTGTGCGCATCTGCTGTTAACGCCTTACACATGCTTGTTTCGATAGAGAAAGAAAAGGGGAGGACTCTGAGTATCATACCGCGTGAGACAATAGCGCCGGCCGCGGGCCCCGGAGCTTCGATAGTAATATCTTCACAGGCAGGCACAGGCATATTCGGAGCATGGGCTCCCCCGGTAGGATCAAAAATTACAGTCGTAAAAAAAGTGACCGGTCTTGCTGCCCCTCTCTCCGCAGGAAACCTCCCGGCAAGAGGAGACACCCTGCTGATCTCAGTTCAGGAAAGGGACTTTGGTTATATGGCTGAGATCGAAAACAGGCCAGGCGGGAGGGTGATCCAGTGGAGCAAAGAGGGATACCTGGTCATCGCCCGCGTCATTAGACCGCTGGGGGGAACGGGACGCTTTGAAGGGACCTTGTTCCAGAAGACCGGAGCATTGAGGGCAAACCACTGCGGGGTCATCGATTTCAGTTCCTCGCAGAGAGGAAAGATCGGAGGCTTTCAGATAATACCCTGGGATCACGCCCTCTTTTCAAAAGAAATGCAGGGTTCCTGGGATATGACACAGTGGATGATCATAGGTCCGCCTGACGGAAAATCCATGATGGGGGGAACCCCGCCTCTTTTTAAAGAAGTTTTGGTACCGGGCCCGGCCGAAGGAGAAAGCCTCTGGGATATATGGTCGACTTATGGCAGAAGATCTCTCCTGCTTGTCAGAAAAAACGGCGGCGCGTGGCAGAGACTTCCTGATGCAGAGGGAAGGAACGACAACGCCCTGAAAGACATCACCCACCTAAGGATATACTTCCCCACCACCGCCGAACCGGCAGAATAGAATATGCGGGATATTACCATTAAAAAAGTGTGGCATCTGCCACACTTTTTTGCTTTTTTTACAGTTTCTTCCCGGTCTCTTTCTCGATAGTATCCATTATGATCTTTTTAAGATCCGGATCCCTGAGGGCCATTGTGACAGTCGCCTTTATCCACCCTTCCCTCACACCGCAGTCCAGCCTTCTTCCTTTATATATGAGTGCATAGACCGGTTCTTCCCCGAGCATTGAGGCAATGGCGTCGGTAAGCTGATATTCGCCTCCCCTGCCCCTTTTAATGCTTTTAAGATGGCTGAATATAGAAGGAGAGAGAACGTATCTTCCCATTATCGCCAGGTTTGAGGGGGCCTCTTTGGGGTCGGGCTTCTCAACAAGTCCCTTGACCCTGTAGACACCGGGTCCCACCTCTTCTGCATCAACTATCCCATACCTTGAAGTATCCTCCTGATCTACTTCCTCAAGGCTCAGGACTGACCCGCCGTATTTTTCTCTTACCGATTCCAGCTGCGACAGGACTGTAGGATCGGCAAGCATTACGTCATCCGGAAGCAAAAGGCCAAAGTATTCATCCCTGCAGAACTCTTCGGCGCAAAGTACCGCATGTCCGAGTCCCAGGGGCTTTTCCTGGAGTGTGTAATAAAAAACGGCAAGTTCGGGTATCTTTTTCAGATGCTCTGCCAAATCTTTTTTTCCTGTCTGCTCAAGGAGTTTTTCAAGATTCGGCGAGTGCTGGAAATACTGATATATTGTCTCTTTTCCCGTCCCCGTTACGAAGACTATTTCACTGCACCCTGAAGCAACGGCCTCATCCACTCCGTAATGGATCAGGGGTCTGTCGATCAGGGGCATCATTTCCTTTGGAATGTCCTTTGTCAAGGGCAGAAATCTTGTGCCCAGCCCAGCGACCGGAAAGACTGCCTTCTTAATATGCCTGAACCCCATTCAATTACCCCCTGCCGCCGCTATTTCCAGTATCGTCTTTTCAAGCATTGCTGCCGTTTCATTCATAAGCCGGTGGTCCCTTGATTCGACGAAGATCCTGATAAGAGGTTCCGTCCCCGAGGGCCGAAGCAGCATACGTCCCTTGCCTTTAAGGTCATCCAATGCTATTTTTTCAGCTTCTTTTAATTTGGAACTGCCCAAAACACGATCCTTGTTTTCGATCTTGAGATTCCTGAGCACCTGCGGATACCTGTCGAAACGATCTGAGAGTGTCAATATGTCTTCATCAAGGTCCGAGAGGGCCCTAAGGAAGAGGAGACCTGAACAGAGTCCGTCCCCTGTGTTCGCATAGTCAAGGGCGATCAGGTGACCTGACTGTTCTCCTCCAACCCGGCTATTTTCTTTCCGCATAGTGTCAAGTACATACCTGTCACCGACACCGCATCTGAATACCTTTATGTCCTCTTTGGCAAGCAGATCCTCCAGGACCATGTTGCTCATCACTGTCGCCACCACCCCGGATCCGAGAGTGCCCTTTGATTTCAGCCAGCGGCCTATGACCCAGAGCATGATGTCGCCGTCAATGATCCTCCCCTTTCCGTCACACATTAGGACCCTGTCGGTATCACCGTCATAAGCAATGCCTATTTCCGCTTTTGCGTCCATTGTCTTACGTCTGAGAAAGTCCATATTGGTAACTCCGACCCCAGAGTTTATATTGAGGCCATCAGGCTGGTTGGCTAAGATCGAGACCGGCCCCTTCCAGTTTTTGAACAGCGGCTCTACCAGGGCAGACGCAGCTCCGTTGGCTGCATCGATCAGTATGGAATGATCCCTGTTTTCGACCTTTTCCATTATTCCAAGCAGAAAATTAAGATATTTGCCTGTAAGCTCACCCGCATCATATATCCTGCCGACAGCTCCGTGGGTCGGCCTCTCAGATCTTGCGTCCGTCTCGTAAAGACCTTCGATTTCCAGCTCTTCCTCGTCTGAAAGTTTAAAACCGTCTCCGTCAAGATATTTGATCCCATTGTACTCCGCCGGATTATGGGAGGCGCTGATCACGGCTCCTCCGTCAAAATGTCCCGAAGCTACGGAAAAACTTACTCCCGGCGTTGGGATCTCACCTATAGAATAGACGTTCCCGCCTGCTGACGTGATGCCGGCAGAGAGAGCAGATTCGATCATCTGTCCCGAACATCTCGTATCCCTTCCGACAGCGATCCTTGGTCCTTCAGCGCCTCTGTTGATAAGAAATACAGTGAAGGCCCTGCCCAGTTTCATTGCAGTCTCGGGCGTCATAAGTCCTATGTTGGCGATATCCCTGACACCGTCTGTCCCGAACATGCGCCGTACCTTATTATTTTCCAATAAAGCCACCCCTTGATCCTATATTAATAAAATAACTGACATAAAGACCGGCGAGCTATTGGCAAGCGTGGGCAAGCAATAGGCAAGCAGTCGTTAATGCTCGCGAAGACTGCCTCCGCGGAGAATTTGCAGCCTTTAGGCTGCGGAGAATTCGCGACATTCGTCGCTGGAGAATTTGCCTGACTGGTCAGGCGATGAATTAAATCTTAAAATCTAAGCTTTTATTCTCCGGCGGGTGAACGCCCGCCAAATTCCACAGCAACTAATGTCGCGAATTCCGCGTCCCTGCCCTTGTGACCTGACAATCGTTTGACGATAGTTTGACCGCCCTACTACAGATTCACCATTGCTTCACTACAGCTTCACGGCGATAATATCGCCGCTTCACTATGCCCTTACCGGGTCGTCAATACTTTTTCGTACAATTTGCTAAGCCACTAATTCTGAGTTCAGTCGTTGCCATTGTTTCAGCCATTGCATCGGACTGAGGTAACCCAGTCTTTTCT
>Ga0228536_1001179_pt1 | contig 28902 bp, 26 predicted proteins | sample SJ1Smetagenome_FD_168611 | JGI IMG/M metagenome (GOLD analysis project Ga0228536, IMG submission 168611) | Enriched culture of PCE-dechlorinating microbial communities from Ithaca, New York, USA - SJ1.S | ecosystem: Engineered > Modeled > Simulated communities (microbial... > Unclassified...
GACCCCGCTGAAGGCTTTCATGGATGGACTGAAGCAAAAGGATCGAACCGGAGGCCAGGCCGCCAGGAAGGCAGCCTGACCAAGCCCCAGCCGGAGGCGACTGTCAGGCGAATACCATCACTGTACAGTTAATACGAATTCGATCACTATGAAGTGTGAGCGAGGAACATCATGCTGCTTTGCGTCGCACTCGTTAGAAACATCTTAATAATCACCAAGAGCGGAGACATAATCCGATAGTAGATAAATATGGCACCTAGAAATGTCATTTTCTAGAATGGGAAATCGAAGGCGGATATGTCTGACGGCATCCATGGATATTTGGAAGCACCCGCAATAAAATCGGTTTGATTGATGCTAACATCACCCCAGTATTCCGGAGGATCACTTTCACTCAAGGGACATCCTAATGCATCTGTATTCAAAGACCACCAGGGGTTAGAGTTTTCTCTTCGCACTTGTGTCGCATGAATTAAAGCAGAATCTATCAACTTTCCCCGAGCAAGGTTGTCTGTTTGTACTAGCTCGCATTCAGTGTTAATAAGATGTAGCATGTCGCTTAGGTCGCTTTGGATATCGTTATAGTTCTCTAAAACTGTTTGACGAGGAAAGACTAGGTAAATTACCTTAGATAACATCGGATCGCCCCCGTCAAGCATCCAGGCAAAGGGAATGTTTTCTGTCATAAAAACGCACAATTTTTTAATTGTATTGTAATTTATTACAATTGATGGGCTTTGTAACTTAAGTACATTATATGATTTAAATGTGTTGTAATCATTTTTGGATAAAATTGAAGAATGAAATGTGATGGTTACCCTAAGCCACTCCTCTTTTTTGCTCTGAAAGAGTTGCAGTTCGCATTTTTCAGATCCAAGAGTACTAAGCGATTTATACCAGCGTTCATCTGTGTTGGTGGGCACGATAGCATTTGCTCCAAATATTTCAGAAAAACACTCTTCAATGCCGATATATGTATGCTTCACATTTTGCTTTAATAATTCAACATCATCATTTTTAATGGGTCTAAAGTGCGCAAGAGAATTTCTAATGGTTCCAATTTCGTCAAGTTTGGTCCTAATTATCTCTTTTCTGCCTTTGAAATATCTCTTGAAGTGTTTCCAATAGCTATCTGAAGTAATTAGCCTAATTAACTCTCCACTGTTTAGGTGGAGCAATGGAGAGCGAATTTGGTAACCGAGATAACCAAACCCCTCCGCTTGCGCAATGCGTTTAGCTGCGGCATTTTTTATTGTAATAGTTTGGTCATCTTGAGTTTCGATTTGAATAGTGTCCCACTCAGATTTGAAAACGCTTTTTAAGACGATATAAACAAATACGCGTAGTGCATTTTCAGCTCTAAACAAAATATTCAAAGCTTCGAAATAATGAAGGTGAAGCCATCTATCCGGTATAGAAACCAATCTATCAGAAACGGTGGCCGGTTTCCATTCCATAACGTACTCCTAAGCGCACTCCTAAACAAAGGTAAGGCACCCATAAACATCAGCATAGTTGTATTGGCTAGTGCCACCAATAGGCACTAGCGCACTGAATTGAAAAGCGAAAAATCGCCTATTTGTACAAACAAATGTAGGCGCAGTCCTCGGGCACGTCGAGCTGGAACTTCTGGTTGGCGGCCACCTCGAAGCTCTCAAAGGGCTTGAAGGTCTGCCAGTCGGCCGCGCCGGGCAGCTTGACATTCATGGAGCCGGCGGTCACGGTCATGATCTCCTTGCTGGAGGTGCCGAACTCGTATTGGCCCGGGGCCATGACCCCGGCCGTGGCCGGCCCGCCATTGACGCTGAAGGCGATGGACTTGACCTTGCCGTCGAAGTATTCGTTGACCTTGAGCATGGGATGGTTCCTTTCGCGGAAGTAACGTCTTGGTTGTAACGCGGCCGAGTTCGGCCGGGGTCGGTTCTAGCGGGCGCAGTCGGACTGGTCGCCGCGCAGTTTGTCCAGGGCGTGGGGCAGGGCGGGCAGGATGGTCTGTAGCCCCTCCAGCGCGCCCTTGGGCGAGCCGGGGAGGTTGACGATGAGAGTCGCTCCCCGGATCACCGCCACCCCCCGGCTGAGCATGGCGTGGGGGGTGTGCGATGAACCCGCCGCGCGCATGGCCTCGGCCAGGCCCGGGGCCAGGCGGGTGGCCACGGCCAGGGTGGCCTCGGGCGTTATGTCCCGGGGCGAGAAGCCGGTGCCGCCGCTGGTCAGCACCAGGGCCAGGTCCAGCTCGTCGGCGTAGCGCACGAGCGCGGCGCTGATCTGGTCCGGCTCGTCGGGCGCCACCTCCCGCACCGTTACCGCGATGCCCGCGCCCTCCAGGGCTGAAAGCAGGCCAGGGCCGGCGGTGTCGTCCCGCCGGCCCTGGCTGGCCTTGTCGCTGACGGTGAGGATGGCGGCGCGGTGGTTGAAGGAGCTGGGGCTCGTCATCACCGGCCTCCCATCAAGGGACGGATACAGGATCTGTCGTCGCCCGCGCCAGGCGGAGCGTATCGTCGAAGATCCCAGAGATTGCCACGGCGCTGGCGCGCCTCGCAATGACAGAAGACCAACGGATCGCGGAGGTCTTCGCTCCGGGCGCGGGCTAGTTCATCCGCCTTGCCTACAGCGTTGCTACGGGAGCGGGCGCGGTTGGTTGCGGCCCAGCGCCACCCGACCCGTATACGCCCATCGCGGCTCGCGATTAGTTGCCTTCTTCGCGGGCCTTCTGGTAGGCCTCCACCAGCTTGGCCTGCACGTCGCCGGGGGCTTCCTCGTAGTGGTCCATCTCCATGGTGAAGGCCCCGCGGCCGCCGGTCATCTGGGTCAGTTCGGGCTGATAGCTCAGCACCTCGCTCATGGGCACGTGGGCCTTGATCACCTGGAGGCTGCCCTTGGCCTCCATGCCCAGCACCCGGCCGCGCCGGCCGCTGATGTCGCCCATGACGTCGCCCATGCTGTCCTCGGGCACGGTCACGGTCAAGAGCATGATCGGCTCCAGGATGGTGGGCTTGCACAGCGGCACGCCCTTCTTGAAGCCCATGGAGCCGGCCACCTTGAAGGCCATTTCCGAGCTGTCCACCGGGTGGAAGGAGCCGTCCACCAGGTGCACCTTGACGTCGACCATGGGGTAGCCGGCGTAGACGCCCTGGGCCATGGCCTCGGAGATGCCCTTTTCCACGGCCGGGATGTAGTTGCGGGGGATGGCCCCGCCCACGATCTCGTCCAGGAAGACATAGCCCTCGCCCTCGGCCGCCGGCTCGATCACCAGCCAGGTGTCGCCGAACTGGCCGCGGCCGCCGGTCTGCTTCTTGTAGCGGCCCTGGACCCGGGTGGAGCCCTTCAGGGTCTCGCGGTAGGGCACCTTGGGCTTGTTGAGCTTGACCTCCACGCCGAACTTGCGGCGCAGGCGCTCCAGGGTGGTCTCGATGTGCACCGAGCCCATGCCGGAGAGGATGGCCTCGCCGGTGGCCGGGTCGCGCTCCAGGCGCAGGGTGGGGTCTTCTTCCAGCAGCTTGTTGATGCCGGCGAAGACCTTCTCCTCGTCGCCCTTTTCCTTGGCCTCGATGGCGTAGCTGATCACCGCCGGCAGGGGCTTGATCTCCTCGAACCTGATGGGGGCCTTGTCGTCGCAAAGGGTGTCGCCGGTGGTGGTTTCCTTCAGTTTGGGGATGGCGACGATGTCGCCGGGCTGGGCCTCGGCCACGGGCTTCTGGTTCTTGCCCGTCATCAGGTACATCTGCCCAAAGCGCTCCTTGGCGTCCTTGTTGGGGTTCAGGGGCTGCATCTCGGCGGTGAGCTTGCCCGAGAAGACCCGCAGCACGGTCAGGCGGCCGGCGTAGGGGTCGGCGATGGTCTTGAAGACCAGGCCGGAGAAGGGGGCCTCGGGGCTGGGCTCGCGGGATTCCTCCGCGCCGCTCTTGGGACTGACGCCGGTCACCGGGCCGCGCTCGGTGGGGGAGGGGAGCAACTGGTTGACCAGGTCCATCACCGGCTGCACGCCGATGTTCTTCAAGGCCGAGCAGCAGGCCACCACCGCGAACAGGCGCTCGCGCACGCCCTTGGCCAGGGCCCCGGCCAGTTCCTCGGCCTTGAGCTCCTCGCCCTCCAGATAGCGCTCCATCAGGCTGTCGTCGGCCTCGGCGATGTCCTCGATCAGGGTCTCGCGGGCGGCGGCGGCGTCGTCGACCAGGTCGGCGGGGATGTCGGCCACGGTCAGCTTGCCCGAGCCGTCGGCCTCGAACAGATAGGCCTTGTTGGCCAAAAGATCCACCACGCCCTTGAAGGAGTCGGCCGCGCCGACGGGCAGCATCAGCTTGACGCCCTTGATGCCCAGCATGTCCGGGATCATGGCCACGGCCTTGTCGAAGTCGGCCCGCTCGCGGTCCATCTTGTTGACCACGAAGATGGCCGGGACGTCGTTGGCCGAGACGAACTGCCAGACCTTCTCGCCCTGGACCTTGACCCCGTCGATGGCGTCGATGACCATCAGGACGCCGTCCACCGCGCGCAGGGTGGCGGCGGCGTCGGAGAGGAAGTTGTCGTCGCCCGGGCAGTCCACCAAGTGCACGTTGTGCTTCTTGTGGCTGTAGTGGCCGAAGGCGGCGCTGACGCTGGCGCCGCGCTTGGTCTCCTCGGGCTCATAGTCCAGGGCGGCGTTGCCCTCGTCCACCTTCCCCAGCCGGTCCACCACTTTGGTGTTGAACAGAAGGGCCTCGGCCAGGGAGGTCTTGCCTCCGCCGCCGTGGCCGACCAGGGCGATGGTCCGGGTAAGGCTGACGTTGTCGCTCATGACGGTTCCTCTTTGGGTTAGAAAGGCAACAGGGCGGGGGCGGTGGTCGCGGGATTTTGCGACGCCCCGCCGGTGGTCGGCGGGGTCTGGGGCCGGCCAGCCGGCGCGCGAGAGACGGTGTCTTTCGCGCAACACCCCCAAACGCTTAAAGTTAACGGCAAACACTAACCAAGCGGGGAGGTCAAGTCAAGGCTAAAACCCCCGGGCGCGCCATTTTGGTGTCGCGGCAGCCCGCCTGGACCGGCCAGGGAGCCGATGCATGGGGTCTTTCTCAGGTTTGCGCTTGATTATCCACGGAGTTAAGTTACCATAAAATTTTTCGGGCCAGGTAAACACCTGGCGACGGAGAGGACATGCAGGCGGCGGTGGAGGCCTTTCGGCAACACCTGGTCCACGCCCGGGGCCTGTCCGGCAACACCGTGGCGGCCTATGGCCGGGACGTGGCCCAGTTCCTGGCCTTCCTGGCCGGCCGGCGGCCGGTGGAGGACTGGTCCCAGGTGGAGGCGGCCGACCTGCGGGCCTTCCTGGCCCAGCGGATGAAGACCGACCGGCGCACCAGCGTGCAGCGCCGCCTGATGGGCCTGAGGGCGTTTTTCGATTTCCTGGTGGATCGGGGTATGATACCGGCCAACCCCGCCCGCCTGGTGCGGCCGCCCAAGCCGGACCGCCCCCTGCCGCGCCGTTTGAGCGTGGACGAGGCCTTCCATCTCCTGGAGCGGCCCGCGCCGCCAGCGCTGGAAAGCAAGGCCGATGACGCCAAGGCGCGGGCGGCGCTGTCGCGGGACCAGGCCCTGCTGGAGCTGTTGTACTCCAGCGGGCTGCGGGTGGGCGAGGCCAGCGCCCTGGACCTGGAGCACCTGCGCCTGGACCTGGGCCTGGTGCGGGTGGTGCGGGGCAAGGGCGGCCGGGACCGGGTGGTGCCCCTGGGCGAGCAGGCCCTGGCCGCGCTCCAGGCCTGGCTGGCGGCCCGGCCGGTTTTGTTGGACCCCGAGGCCGGGGCCCAGCCGGCGCTGTTCCTCAACCGGCGCGGGGGGCGTTTGACCCCCCGCAGCATGGAAAACCTGCTGGCCGCGCGCCGGGGCGGTTTGAGCGGCGGGCGCAAGGTGACGCCCCACTCCCTGCGCCACGCCATGGCCACCCATTTGCTGGAGGCCGGGGCCGACCTGCGCTCGGTGCAGGAGATGCTGGGGCACAAGAGCCTCAGCACCACCCAGAAGTACACCCACCTGACGGTGGACCAACTGCTCAAGGTCTACGACCAGGCCCACCCTCGGGCCGGCGGGGACCACAAGGACGAACCAGAGCATGGATAGCCGCTTGCCCGAGATGCACGCCACCACGGTCCTGGCCATCCGCCGGGAGGGCCGGGTGGTGATGGCCGGAGACGGCCAGGTGACCATGGGCGCCACCGTGGTCAAGGCCGGGGCGCGCAAGGTGCGCCGGCTCTACCACGAGCGGGTGCTGGCCGGGTTCGCCGGGGCCACGGCCGACGCCTTCACGCTCTTCGAGCGCCTGGAGGCCAAGCTGGAGGCCTACGCCGGCAACCTGCCCCGGGCGGCGGTGGAGCTGGCCAAGGACTGGCGCACCGACAAGCTCCTGCGTCGACTGGAGGCCCTCTTGCTGGCCGCCGACGAGGACCACCTGTTGATGATCTCCGGCCTGGGCGACGTGATCGAGCCGGAGAACGGGGTGGCGGCCATTGGCTCGGGCGGGCCCTTCGCCCTCTCCGCCGCCCGCGCCCTGATGACCCACAGCGGCCTGGACGCCGAGGCCATCGCCCGGGCGTCCCTGGAGATCGCGGCCGACATCTGCATTTACACCAACCGCCAGATCGTGGTGGAGACGCTTTAGCATGGCCAACCTCACCCCGCGCCAGATCGTGGCCGAGCTTGACAAGTACGTGGTGGGCCAGGCCGACGCCAAGCGTTGCGTGGCCATCGCCCTGCGCAACCGCTGGCGGCGGCAGCAGGTGCCCGAGGAGCTCAAGGACGAGATCGCCCCCAAGAACATCCTGATGATCGGACCCACCGGCGTGGGCAAGACCGAGATCGCCCGCCGCCTGGCCCGCCTGGCCGACGCGCCGTTCCTGAAGGTGGAGGCCAGCAAGTTCACCGAGGTGGGCTACGTGGGCCGGGACGTGGAGTCCATGGTGCGCGACCTGACCGAGCTGGCCATCAACATGGTCAAGGCCCGGGAGCGGGAGACGGTGCGCCAGCGGGCCGAGGAGCTGGCCGAGGAGCGGCTCTTGGACATCCTGTTGCCCCCGCGCCAGCCCGGCGGCGAGCCCGAGGGCGAGCGCCAGCACCTGGAGGTGGTGGGCAAGGGCGAGGACCCCAACCCCACCCGGGCCAAGCTGCGCAAGCTTCTTCAGGAGGGCAAGCTGGCCGAGCGCTACGTGGAGCTGGAGGTGGAGGCCCAGCAGAACCTGCCCATGGTGGAGATCTTCAGCGCCGGGGGCATGGAGGACCTGGACTCCAGCCTGCGCGACATGCTGGGCGGCATCCTGCCCAAAAAGACCAAGCGCCGCAAGGTCAAGGTGCCCGAGGCCCTGGAGATGCTGGTCAACGAGGAGGCGGCCCGGCTGATCGACATGGACCGGGTGATCCAGGAGGCCCTGGCCAAGGTGGAGCAGGAGGGCATCGTCTTTCTGGACGAGATCGACAAGATCGCCGGCCGGGAGATGGGCGGCCGGGGGCCGGACGTCTCGCGCGAGGGCGTGCAGCGCGACCTGCTGCCCCTGGTGGAGGGCTCCACGGTCACCACCAAGCACGGCATGATCAAGACAGACCACATCCTGTTCATCGCCGCCGGGGCCTTCCATGTCTGCAAGCCCAGCGACCTGATCCCGGAGTTGCAGGGCCGCTTCCCGATCCGGGTGGAGCTGACCGCGTTGACGGCCGAGGACTTCGTGCGCATCCTGACCGAGCCGGAGAACGCCCTGGTCACCCAGTACACCGCGCTCCTGGCCACCGAGGGGGTGACGCTCAAGTTCCAGCCCGAGGCCATCCGCACCCTGGCCGAGATCGCCACCCGGGTCAACGAGTCCACCGAGAACATCGGGGCCCGGCGGCTGCACACGGTGATGGAGCGCCTGCTGGAGGAGGTCTCCTTCGAGGCCCCGGACATGGTGGGCGTGGAGCTGAACATCGACGCCAACTACGTGCGCCTGAAGTTGATGGACATCGCCCAGGACAACGATTTGAGTAGGTATATCCTGTAGCCCCGCGCCGTGGATTCTGGACGCGGGGAGGTGTCTGGCAACGATTTGGTCTGATTGCCTCTTGGCCTTCGTAGGGGCGGGAAGACCAAGACGGGATGATGGCCTTGGTTTTCGTAGGGTCGGGGTTTATCCCCGCCCGCCGGCGGCGGGAAGATGAAGACGGGCGGGGATAAACCCCGCCCCTACGAAGAAGGGTGACAACCAGGCATAGCCGTCATTGCGAGCGAAGCGAAGCAATCTTCCGTTGTCGTTTTCAGGAAAGAGTGATACGGGAGATTGCCACGTCGCAATGACAGATCAATGCATGATTATTTTGCGGGCGAGGGGCGGGGCTGGCTGTGCTAAGCATCTTACCCCTCACGCTCTTTCAGGCTTTGGCTGTTGGGCTTTGCTTTCTTCAACCCCGGGATGACGCCATGACCGACCAGGCCAATCTGCGCGCCCAGACGCTGATCGAGGCGCTGCCCTACATGCGCTCCTTCCAGGGGCAGACCGTGGTCATCAAGTACGGCGGCCACGCCATGGTGGACGACGACCTGAAGCGCTCCTTCGCGCTCAACGTCATCCTGCTGCGCACGGTGGGCATCTACCCGGTGATCGTGCACGGCGGCGGCCCCCAGATCAACCGTCTGCTCAAGGAGCTCAACATCGCCAGCGAGTTCGTGGACGGCATGCGGGTGACCACGCCGGAGATCATGGACGTGGTGCAGATGGTGCTCCTGGGCCAGGTCAACACCTCCATCGTCTCGCTGATCAACCACAACGGCGGCCGGGCGGTGGGGCTCTCGGGCCACGACGGCAACCTGCTGCGGGCCAGCCGGATGCAGCTGGCCCGGGGCGCGGCCGGCAACCAGCCCCCGGAGATCGTGGACATCGGCCTGGTGGGCGAGCCGGAGAAGGTGGACCCCCAGGTGTTGCGCACCCTGGAGCACGGCCAGTTCATCCCGGTCATCGCCCCGGTGGGGGTGGGGCCGGAGGGCGAATCGCTGAACATCAACGCCGACCTGGTGGCGGCGGCCATCGCCGCCGGCCTGCGGGCCAGCAAGCTGATACTGCTGACCGACACCCGGGGGGTGCTGGACGGCCAGGGCAACCTGATCCAGGAGCTGACCCCGCCCCAGGTGGGCGAGTTGATGGAGATCGGCATCATCAAGGGCGGCATGATCCCCAAGGTGAGCTGCTGCCTGGAGGCCCTGGAGGCCGGGGTGGAGCGGGCCCACATCATCGACGGCCGGGTGCCCAACGCGCTGCTGCTGGAGATTTTCACCGATCAGGGCGTGGGCACCGTGTTCCGCTCCGATTGGAGGTCCTAGGCATGTTCGACCCGTGGCCATCGCCATTGACCGCCGCGCCGGATGGGGCGGGAAAGGCGGGTTGGGGGGTGGGCGTCGGCCACCCCCACGGCCGACGACCGCACGCCGCTTGCTTGACCAGAAATTCTTCGGCGAAATCGCCAAATTAGGCCTTTTAGGATGGGGTCCGGGGGAACCCTTTTGGGCCCCAAAAAGGGTTCCCCCGTCCTGACCCGTTAAGGAGCGCTATCATGAGCGAGACAGCGGCGCGGATGATCGACCGGATGGTGATGAACACCTACGGCCGGACCCAGGTGACTTTCGTGGACGGCTCGGGCTGCCAGTTGACCGACGACCAGGGCCGGACCTATCTGGACTTCCTGGCCGGGATCGCGGTCTGCAACCTGGGCCACGCCCATCCCGGGGTGGCCGATGCCATCTGCCAACAGGCCAAGCGCCTGATTCACGTATCCAATCTGTACTACACCGAGCCCCAGGCCCGGGTGGCGCAGTTGTTGGTGGAAAACTGCTTCGCGGACCGGGTTTTCTTTTGCAATTCCGGGGCCGAGGCCAACGAGGGCGCCCTGAAGCTGGCCCGGCTGTGGGGCAAGGAGCGGCTTAAAGGGGCCCACGCGGTGATCGTGATGGAGAACTCCTTCCACGGCCGCACCCTGGCCACCCTCTCGGCCACCGGCCAGAACAAGGTCCAGGTGGGCTACGACCCCCTGGTGCAGGAGTTCCGGCGGGCGCCCTTCGGCGACCTGGAGGCGGTCAAGGCCCTGTTTGACGAGCGGGTCTGCGCGGTGCTCTGCGAACCGGTGCTGGGCGAGGGCGGGGTGGTGATCCCCCCGGCCGGCTTCCTGGCCGGCCTGCGCGAGCTCTGCGACCAGCACGGCGCGCTGTTGATCTTCGATGAGATCCAGACCGGCCTGGGCCGCACCGGCCAGCTCTTCGCCCACCAGGGCTTCGGGGTCACCCCGGACGTGATGACCCTGGCCAAGGCCCTGGCCAACGGCCTGCCGGCCGGGGCGGTGCTGGCCCGGGAGGAGGTGGCCGACCTCTTCCACCCCGGCAGCCACGCCACCACCTTCGGGGCCGGCCCGGTGGTGATGGCCGCGGCCACGGTGGTGCTGGAGACCCTGACCGCGCCGATGTTCCTGGAACTGGTTCGGGAGACCGGCGACTATTTCCTCAATAAGCTTGACGAACTGGCCGGGCGCTTCCCGGCGGTGGTCAGTGGGGTGCGGGGCCTGGGCATGATGCTGGGCCTGGAATTGACCCTGCCCGGCGCGCCCCTGGTCAAGCGGCTGATGGAGCTGGGCTTCGTGGTCAACTGCACCCAGGACAAGGTGCTGCGCTTCCTGCCGCCCCTGATCGTGACCAGCCAGGAGATCGACGCCCTGGTCGCGGCCCTGGCCGAGGTGCTGGCCGCCCCGCCCCGGGAGTGAGGATAGCCATGAGACTCAACACCAAGCATCTATTGACCATCCGGGACTTGAGCCCGGATGAGGTCCGGGGCCTGGTGGCCCGGGCGGCGGAGCTGAAGGCCGGCTGGCCGGCGGGGATCCGTCCTCGTCCCCTGGCCGACAAGGTGGTGGCGCTGATCTTCGAGAAGGCCTCCACCCGCACCCGGGTTTCCTTCGAGGTGGGGGTGGCCCAACTGGGTGGGCGCACCATCTTCATGACCAACCGCGACAGCCAGTTGGGGCGCTCCGAGCCCCTGAAGGACACCGCCCGGGTCCTGAGCCGCTACGTGGACGCCCTGGTGGTGCGCACCTTCGGCCAGGAGGTCCTGACCGAGCTGACCAGGTTCGGCGACATCCCGGTGGTCAACGCCCTGACCGACCTCTACCACCCCTGCCAGGTCCTGAGCGACCTGTTGACGGTGAGCGAGGTCAAGGGTCGCCTGGAGGGCCTGACCTACTGCTGGCTGGGCGACGGCAACAACATGGCCCACTCCTGGCTGGAGGCGGCGGCCAAGCTGGGGCTCAGCCTGCGCCTGGCCTGCCCGGAGGGCTTCCGGCCCGACCCCGGCATCCTGGCCCACGCCCGGGCGCGGGGGGCCGAGGTGCTCCTGACCGGCGATCCCCGCGAGGCCATCGCCGGGGCGGACGTGGTCAACACCGACGTCTGGGCCTCCATGGGCCAGGAGGACGACGCCGAGCGGCGGCGCAAGCTCTTCGACGGCTACACCCTGGACGCCAAGCTCTTGTCTTTGGCGGCCAAAGATGCCATGGTGTTACACTGCCTGCCCGCCCATCGCGGGGAGGAGATCGGCGAGGAGGTCCTGGAGGGACCCCAGGCCCAGGTCTGGCGTCAGGCCGAGAACCGCCTGCACATGCAGAAGGCCATCCTGGAGGCCCTGGTGGGCTGAGACGGGCGGCCTGTTATCCTCGCCGGACCTCCGGAGCGGGGGCGGCGGGGAGTGCGAAAAGCCAAGACGGGCGGGGATAAACCCCGCCCCTACGAAGAAGCGCCAAAAATCCTTGGCAATAGCCGTCATTGCGAGGAGCCCGGCGACGAAGCAATCTCCCGAATTTATCTTCACGAATCATGGAAAGATAGATCGGGATCGGCAGAGGATGTCTTCTCTTGATGTAGGGGCGGGGTTTATCCCCGCCCGCCGGCGGCGCGAAAAGGCAACACGGGCGGGGATAAACCCCGCCCCTACGAAGAAATAACGGGGGCGGGTAGGGGACGACACCCCTAGTCGCCCGCCGAAGATGCGAAAAAAACGACCGCGGGGGGGCGCGCCTAGCTGGGATGAGACCCTCCAACCGGTTTTCCTTTCACGACCATTTTCCCTGGGCTGGACAAAGAGCGATGAGCGACAAGAAAATCGACAAGATAGTGCTGGCCTACTCGGGCGGCCTGGACACCAGCGTGATCCTGACCTGGCTCAAGGAGAACCACCACTGCGAGGTGGTGGCCTTCTGCGCCGACCTGGGCCAGGGCGAGGAACTGGACCCGGTGCGGGAAAAGGCCATGAAGACCGGGGCTTGCGCGGTCTACATCGACGACCTGCGCGAGGAGTTCGTGCGCGACTACGTCTTCCCCGCCTTCCGGGCCGGGGCCATCTACGAGACCCAGTACCTGCTGGGCACCAGCCTGGCCCGGCCGTTGATCGCCAAGCGCCAGGTGGAGGTGGCCCGGCTGGAGGGCGCCCAGGCGGTGGCCCACGGCGCCACCGGCAAGGGCAACGACCAGGTGCGCTTCGAGCTGACCTTTCAGGCCCTGGCGCCGGATCTCAAGATCGTGGCCCCCTGGCGGGAGTGGGATCTCAACTCCCGCGAGGTGCTGGTGGCCTACGCCGAGAAGCACGGCATCCCGGTGCCGGTGACCAAGGCCCGGCCCTGGTCCAGCGACCGCAACCTGCTGCACATCTCCTTCGAGGGCGGCATCCTGGAGGACCCCTGGGCCAACCCGCCGGAGGAGATGTTCGTGCTCAGCGTCTCGCCCGAGGCCGCCCCGGACAAGCCGGAGGAAATCGTGATCGACTTCGAGCGCGGCGACCCGGTGGCCATCGACGGCCAGCCGCTGTCCCCGGCCAAGCTCCTGGCCCGCCTCAACGAGCTGGGCGGCCGCCACGGCATCGGCCGGGTGGACCTGGTGGAGAACCGCTACGTGGGCATGAAGAGCCGCGGGGTCTACGAGACCCCGGGCGGAACCATCCTGCGCCAGGCCCACCTGGCCCTGGAGTCGCTCTGCCTGGACCGCGAGGTGCTGCGTCTGCGCGACAACCTGGTGCCCCAGTACAGCGAACTGGTCTATTACGGGTACTGGTTCTCCCCGGAGATGGAGCTGTTGCAGTCCTTCATGGACCAGGCCCAGGCCCCGGTCTCGGGTTCGGTGCGCCTGAAGCTCTACAAGGGCAACGTCATCGTCCTGGGCCGGCGCTCGCCCAACAGCCTCTACCGGCCCGACATCGCCACCTTCGAGGCCGACACCGTCTACAACCAGGCCGACGCCACCGGCTTCATCCGCCTCAACGGCCTGCGCCTGCGCATCCGTCACGCCCTGCGCGCCAGCCAGGGCCAGGCCGACTAGGTCCGGACGGGGGTCATGAGCGACCAGGCCAGCCAAAAGCAGTGGGGCGGGCGGTTCACGGAGCCCACCCACGAACTGATGGAGCGGATCAACGCCTCCATCTTCTTCGACCGCCGGCTCTACGCCCAGGACATCCGGGCCAGCCAGGCCCACGCCGCCATGCTGGCCCGCCAGGGCATCCTGACCCTGGACGACACCGTGGCCATCATCCAGGGCCTGGACCAGGTGCGGCAGGAGATCGAGGCCGGGGAGATGGAGTGGCGGGTGTCCCTGGAGGACATCCACACTCACGTGGAGGCGCGGCTCCGGGAGCTGATCGGCGAGGCCGCCGGCCGGCTGCACACCGCCCGCAGCCGCAACGACCAGGTGGCCACCGACCTGCGGCTGTGGGTGATGCAGGCCTGCCGCGACCTGGACCAGGCCCTGATGGAGTACCAGCGGGCCCTGGTGGACCTGGGCCAAGCCCACGCCGGGGCCATCATGCCGGGCTACACCCACCTCCAGCGCGCCCAGCCGGTGCTTTTCGCCCACCACCTGCTGGCCTACGTGGAGATGGCCTGGCGCGACCGCGAGCGCCTGGCCGACTGCTACCGCCGCACGGCGGTGCTGCCCCTGGGCGCGGCGGCCCTAGCCGGCACCACCCATCCCATCGACCCCTTCGCGGTGGCCCAGGACCTGGGCTTCTCGGGTGGGGCCTGCGGCAATTCCCTGGACGCGGTGAGCGACCGCGACTTCGCGGCCGAGCTCTTGTTCATCCTGGCCCTGTGCCAGGTGCATCTCTCGCGCCTGGCCGAGGAGCTGATCCTCTGGTCCACCAGCGAGTTCGGCTTCATCCGCCTGTCCGACGCCTTCACCACCGGCAGCTCCATCATGCCCCAGAAGAAGAACCCCGACGCGGCCGAGCTGATCCGGGGCAAGACCGGGCGGGTGCTGGGCGATCTGGTGGCCCTGCTGACGGTGCTCAAGGGCCTGCCCCTGGCCTACAACAAGGACCTCCAGGAGGACAAGGAGCCGGTCTTCGACGCGGTCCAGACGGTGCTGGATTGCCTGCGGGTGCTGGCCCCGATGCTGGCCGGGGCCACGGTGGGCGAGGCGGCCATGGCCCAGGCGGTCAAGCAAGGCTTCTTGAACGCCACCGAATTGGCCGATTATCTGGCCGCCAAGGGGGTGCCCTTCCGCCAGGCCCACGAGATCGCCGGCCGGGCGGTGCGTCTGGCCGAGCAGAGCGGCCGCGCCCTGGAGGATTTGACCCTTGAGGAGTACCAGTCGCTGTCATCTGTGATAGAACAGGACGTGTTCCCCGTGCTCGAGGCCGAGCACGCCATTGATCGCCGCATCAGCCCCGGCGGGACCGCCGGGGGCAACGTGCGGGCGGCCCTCAACCTGGCGAGGAAGCGCTTATGGCCGGAAAGCGAATGATGTGGGCGGCCCTGCGGGGCCTGATCCTGGTGGCGGTCATGGTCCTGGCGGCCGGTCTGCCCGGCTGCGGGGTCAAGTCGCCGCCTCTGCCCTCCACCACGGTCGCCCCCATGGCGGTGCCGGACCTCAAGGCCCGGGCGGTGGCCGAGGGGGTGGAGCTGAGCTTCAGCGTGCCGGGCGAGGAAAACCCCAATTTCTTCATCCGCGAGGCCCGTCTGTACTACGGCTATCTGCCCATCACCGGCGACCCGGAGTGCCCGCCATGTCCACCCCGTCTGCGCGAGTACCGGGTGCTGGATGTCGGCAAGCAGCTCAAGCCCGGCGAGGCCGGCAAGTTCACCTACCTGGATCGCCAGGCCCCCATGGACATGACCGCGGTCTACCGGGTGCAACTGGTGGACGCCCGCGGCCGGGCGGGTCGGGAGTCGGGCTATGCCCGGGCGGTGCGGGCCACGGCGCCCAAGGCCCCCCAGGGCCTGCGGGTCGTCCAGGGCGACGGCCAGGTCAGCCTGACCTGGCAGGCGGTGACCATGCTGGCCGACGGCCGACCGGCCCCGGAGGCCCCGGGCTACATCCTCTACCGCCAGGGTCCCGAGGGCGAGCGCGCCCTCAACGAGCGCCCCATGACCAAGCCCGAACTGGTGGACAAGAGCCTGGCCGTGGGCCAGATCTACCGCTACCGGGTGGCGGCCGCGCGGGTGATCAACGGCTCGTTGGTGGAGGGCCAGCCGGGGCCGTGGGTCTCGGCCAGCGCCCTGGACCAGACCGCGCCCAGCCCGCCCGGCGGCCTGGTGGGGGCCAGCTTCGCCGACGGCATCTACCTGCGCTTCACCCCCAGCCCGGAGCCGGACACCGCCGGCTATTTCGTGGAGCGGGCCACGGCCAAGGCCGGGCCCTTCACCCGGATCAACGCCAAGCCCCTGGTGGAGAACACCTTCGTGGACCAGGCGGTCAAGCTGGGCTCGGTCTACTATTATCGCGTCCTGGCCGTGGACGAGGCCGGCAACCTTGGCCAGCCCAGCCCGGCGGTGGAAGTCAAGCAGCAACCCTAATCCCCACGGGGCGAGACAGCGGACGTCATGCATCATTTCGCTTATAAGGAGGGCGAGCTCTGCGCCGAGGAGGTCGGCCTGAGGCAGATCGCCCGCCAGGTGGGCACCCCCACCTACGTCTATTCCCAGGCCACCCTGACCCGGCACTTCCAGGCCTTCAGCCAGGCCTTCGCCGGGTTGGACGCCCTGGTCTGCTACGCGGTCAAGGCCAACACCAGCCGGGCCATCATGGCGCTCTTCGCCAGCCTGGGCGGCGGGGCGGACATCGTCAGCGGCGGCGAGTTGTGGCGGGCCATCGCCGCCGGGGTGGACCCGGGGCGCATCGTCTATTCCGGGGTGGGCAAGACCGAGGCCGAGATGGAGGCCGCGCTGAACGCCGGCATCCTGATGTTCAACCTGGAGAGCATCGAGGAGATGCAGGTCCTGGACCGGGTGGCCGGCAACCTGGGCAAGAAGGCCCCGGTCAGCTTCCGGGTCAACCCCGACGTGGACGCCCAGACCCATCCCAAGATCACCACCGGGCTGGCCAAGAACAAGTTCGGCCTGGACGTGGAGCTGGCCTTCGCCCAGTACCAGGTGTTGGCCGGGATGCCCAACCTGGAGATCAAGGGCGTGAGCTGCCACATCGGCAGCCAGCTCACCGACGTGCGCCCCTTTGCCGACGCCCTGGAGCGGGTTTCGGTGCTGGTGGAGCGCCTGCGGGCGGCCGGGATCAAGCTGGAGGTCCTGGATCTGGGCGGCGGCCTGGGCATCACCTACGCCCAGGAGAACCCGCCGGGACCGGACCAGTACGCCGCGGCCCTGGCCGAGCGGGTGCGCCGGCTGGACATGCGCCTGGTGCTGGAGCCGGGGCGGGTGCTGGTGGGCAACGCCGGCCTGCTGCTGTGCCAGGTCCACTACACCAAGCAGACCCCGGTCAAGCGCTTCGTCATCGTGGACGGGGCCATGAATGACCTGATCCGCCCCAGCTTCTACGACTCCTACCACGCCATCTGGCCGGTGCGCCAGCAGCCGGGGGTGGAGCCGGTGGTGGCCGACGTGGTGGGACCCATCTGCGAGACCGGCGACTACCTGGCCCGGGACCGCGAGTTGCCGCCCTTCCGGCGCGGCGACCTGCTGGCGGTGATGAGCGCCGGGGCCTATGGCTTCGCCATGAGCAGCAACTACAACTCCCGGCCCCGGGCGGCCGAGGTGCTGGTCCAGGGCGAGCGTTTCAGCGTGATCCGGGCGCGGGAGACCCTGGAGGACCTGGTCCGGGGCGAGCGCCTGCCGGAGTGGATGTGAGATGACCCGCAAGCTCCAGGCGCTCCAGGCCCTGCACGGCCTGAAGTTCGCCAAGATGAACGGCAGCGGCAACGACTTCGTGTTGATCGACAACCGCGCCGCCGGCATCGCCCCGGAGCTGATGCCGGCCCTGGCCCAGGGGCTCTGCGCCCGGGGGCGGTCGGTGGGGGCCGACGGCTTGATTATCCTCGAGCCCTCGGATAGAGTTGACCCCCGCCTGGGCCGGGTGGATTTCCGCTGGCATTTTTTCAACGCCGACGGCTCCAGCGCCGAGATGTGCGGCAACGGCGGGCGTTGCGCGGCCCGCTTCGCGGCCGACCGCGGCCTGGCCGGCCCGGCCATGGTCTTCGACACCATCGCCGGCCCCATCCGGGCCTGGGTCGATGGCGCCACGGTCAAGCTGGAGATGGTGCCGCCGGGCGGGGCTTACCGCGACCTGGTGCTGGAGGGGCCGGCCGGGCCGGTGGAGTTGGCCGGCATCAACACCGGGGTGCCCCACGCGGTGGTGGCGGTGGAGGACATGGAGTCCACCCCGGTGCGCGAGCTGGGACGCTTTTTGCGCTTCCACCAGCATTTCGCCCCGGCCGGCACCAACGTCAACTTCGTGCGCGGCGCGGACGGCGAGCTCTGGGTGCGCACCTATGAGCGCGGGGTGGAGGACGAGACCCTGGCCTGCGGCACCGGCGCGGTGGCCTCGGCCCTGATGGCCGGCCAGTGGGGCTGGCTCCAGTCCCCGGTCACGGTGCGGGTGCGCTCCGGGGAACGGCTCAAGGTTTATTATGGTGTCGAGGGGGGGCGGTTCAAGGAAGTGTTCCTGGAGGGCGCGGCCTCGTATGTCTACGAGGGCGAGCTCAACCGGGAGGCCTTCGCCTGGATGGCGTTCCAGGCGGGATAGGACCCGGCGGCCGCGCGGGCGGCCGGCCGGCTGCGGCCCAGATCGGCAAAGGAGAAGCCCATGTTGAGGGGAGCCCTGGTGGCCATCATCACCCCGTTCAAGGACGGCGGGGTGGATGAACAAGGCCTGCGGGAACTCATCGAGTTCCAGATCGCGAACGGAACCGACGGCATCGTGCCCTGCGGCACCACCGGCGAGAGCGCCACGCTGAGCCACGACGAGCACAAGCGGGTGATCGAGATCACGGTGGAGCAGGTGGGCAAACGGGTGCCGGTGGTGGCCGGCGCGGGCTCCAACAACACCAGGGAGGCCATCGAGCTGACCCAGCACGCCAAGAAGGCGGGGGCCGACGCGGCGCTGCACATCACCCCCTATTACAACAAGCCCACCCAGGAGGGCCTGTTCCGCCATTTCCAGGCCATCAGCCAGGCCAGCGGCGGCTTCCCCCTGGTGCCCTACAACATCGCCAGCCGCACCGGCGTGAACATCCTGCCGGCCACCATGGCCCGCATCGCCGACCTGCCCGGGGTGGTGGCGGTCAAGGAGGCCAGCGGCGATCTGACCCAGATGGCCGAGATCCAGGCCCTCTGCGGCCACAAGGTGGCGGTGCTCTCCGGCGACGACGGCCTGGTGCTGCCGGTGCTGGCCATCGGCGGCAAGGGCGTGATCAGCGTGGTCAACAACATCGTGCCCCAGGACGTGGCCCGGATGGTGGCCGACTTCCAGGCCGGCAAGATCGCCGAGGCCCAGGCCGCGGCCATGAAGCTGGTGCCGTTGGTCAAGGCCATGTTCGTGGAGACCAACCCCATCCCGGTCAAGACCGCGGCCCACCTGATGGGGCTGATCCAGAGCGACGAGCTGCGCCTGCCGCTCTGCCCCCTGGCCCCGGCCAGCCTGGCGGCGCTCAAGCAGGCCTTGATCAACTACGGCCTGAAGATCAAGGAGTAGACCCATGATCGGCATGGCGGTGGCGGGGGTGGCGGGGCGCATGGGTGGCCACATCGTGCGCGCCATCGGCCGCCAGGCCGAGGCCGGATTGGCGGGGGGCTTCGAGGCCCCCGGCCATCCCGCCATCGGCAAACGCGTCGCCGAGGTCTGCGGCGAGCCCCAGGCCGGCGAGCTGCTGGTCAGCGCCGGGCCCGGGGCCGCGTTGGCCCAAGCCGAAGTGCTGATCGACTTCACCGCTCCGGCCGTCAGCCTGGCCCATCTGGAGCTCTGCGCCCGCCTGGGCAAGGCGGCGGTCATCGGCACCACCGGCCTGGACAATGACCAGAAACAGGACGTGGCCGCCCTGGCGGCCCGGGTCCCGGTGGTCTACTCGCCCAACATGAGCGTGGGCATGAACCTGATGTTCAAGCTGGCCGGGCTGGTGGCCCGGGTGTTGGGGCCGGACTACGCCATGGAGCTGGTGGAGGCCCACCACGACCAGAAAAAGGACGCCCCCAGCGGCAGCGCGCTGCGCCTGTTGGAGGAGATGGCCGCGGCCCGGGGCTGGAAACTGGACGAGGTGGCCAAGCACGGCCGGGTGGGCCTGGTGGGCGCGCGGCCCCAGGACGAGATCGGGGTCAGCGTGATCCGGGGCGGGGACATCGTGGGCGACCACACCATCTATTTCATCACCCAGGGCGAGCGCCTGGAGCTGACCCACCGCGCCCACTCCCGCGACACCTTCGCCCAGGGGGCGGTGCGCGCGGCCCTGTGGGTGGCGGACAAAAAGCCCGGTCTCTACGACATGCAGGACGTCCTGGGCTTGAAGGACTAGGCCAATGTATTGCCAGCGCGAGGACATCTACGCGGCCAAGGGCGTCGTGCGCTTCGCCTCCGGCGGGCGGGTGCGCTATGGCCTCTGGGACAAGGGCCACATCCGGCTCTACGACGGCTCGCCCTTCGCCGGCGGCCAACCCAGCCGGGCCACGGTCAAGTTCGGCGAGGTGCGCATCCTGGCCCCCTGTCGGCCCTCCAAGATCGTGGCCATCGGGCTCAACTACAAAGCCCACGCGGCGGAGGTGAAAAAGCCCCTGCCCAGCGCCCCCATGATCTTCCTCAAACCCAGCACCGCGGTCATCGGACCGGGCGAGACCATCGTGCGGCCCATGCACATGAGCCAGCGGGTGGATTTCGAGGCCGAGCTGGGAGTGGTCATCGGCCGCGCCTGCCGCATGGTGGACGAGGCCCAGGCCCTGGACTACGTCCTGGGCTACACTTGCGTCAACGACGTGACCGCCCGCGACCTCCAGGCCAAGGACGTGCAGTACGGCCGGGCCAAGGGCTTCGACACCTTCTGCCCCCTGGGGCCGATCATCGCCACCGGGCTGGATCCGGACGCGCTGGCGGTGCGCTGCCTGGTCAACGGCCAGGTCAAGCAGGACAGCAACACCAACGACCTGATCTTCCCGGTGGCCAAGCTGGTCTCCTTCGTCAGCCAGGTCATGACCTTGAAGCCCGGCGACGTCATCGCCACCGGCACCCCGGCCGGCATCGCGCCCCTGGCCGACGGCGACCTGGTCACCATCGAGTTGGAAGGCATCGGCCGACTCAACAACCCGGTGACCTCCCGGGGTCAGGCGGCCCGGCCGATCCCGGCCTAGCCGGGGCCCGCGTGACGCGGACAGTCAACATTCACCCTTGGATGTAACGAGAAGGATCGCCATATGGCCTTTGCGAGAGCCCAGCGTCTGGGATTGATTCCGCCCTACCTGTTCAAGGAGATCGACCGCCTGCGCGACGAGGTCAAGGCTCGCGGCGTGGACATCATCGACCTGGGCGTCGGGGACCCCGACCAGCCGACCCCGGACTTCATCGTGGAGAGCCTTTGCCAGGCGGCCCATGATCCGGCCACCCACCGTTATCCGGCCTATTCGGGCATGGACAAGTTCCGGGCCGTGGCCGCCGCCTGGTACGCCAACCGCTTCGGGGTCAAGGTGGACGCCAAGAGCGAGGTCATCACCCTGATCGGCTCCAAGGAGGGCCTGGCCCACTTCCCTCTGGCCTACGTCAACCCCGGCGACGTGGTGCTCTGTCCCACCCCGGCCTATCCGGTCTACTTCAGCTCCACCGTCTTCGCCGGCGGCGAGCCGGTGATGTTCCCCCTGACCCAGGACAACGGCTTCCTGCCCGACCTCAAGGCCATCCCCCGGGACGCGCTAAAGAAGGCCAAGATCCTGGTGATCAACTATCCCAACAACCCCACCGCGGCCACCGCCAGCCTGGAGTTCTATTCCGAGGTGGTGGATTTCGCCCAGCGCCACAACCTGATCGTGGTCAGCGACGCGGCCTACACCGAGGTCAGCTACGACGGCTATCTGGCCCCCAGCTTCCTGGAGGTTCCGGGGGCCAAGGAAGTCGGCATCGAGTTCCACAGCCTCTCCAAGACCTTCAACATGACCGGCTGGCGGTTGGGCTTCGCGGTGGGCAACGCCGAGCTGGTGGGCGGCCTGGGCTCGGTCAAGAGCCAAATCGACTCCGGGGCCTTCGACGCGGTGCAACTGGCCGGCATCACCGCCCTGACCCAGGGCCAGGCCTACATCGACGAGGCCAAGGTGATGTACCAGGGCCGGCGCGACACCCTGGTGGCCGGCCTGCGCAGGCTGGGCCTGGAGGTGACCCCGCCCAAGGCCAGCTTCTACGTCTGGTGCCCGACCCCCAAGGGCATGCCCAGTGCCGAATTCACCAAGCGCCTGCTCAACGAGGCCGGCATCGTCTCCACCCCGGGGGTGGGTTTTGGCGCGCCGGGCGAGGGCTTCGTGCGCTTCGCCCTGACCGTGGACCAGGCCCGCATCGCCGAGGCGGTGGAGCGGCTGGGCAAAATGGGGCTCTAGGATGTCGGCCGGGCCGGTGGAGGTCTTCATCGGCCTGGGCGCCAACCTGGGCGACCCCCGGGCCCACCTTTGGGCCGGACGGCGGGGGCTGGAGGGCCTGGCGGGCTACCGGCCCCTGGCCGTTTCCTCGCTCTACCGCACCGCGCCGGTGGGGGTCACCGACCAGCCCGCCTTCCTCAACGCGGTGGCGCGTGGTATGTTTGAGGGCGACCCCCTGGACCTGCTGGACGCCCTGCTGGCCATCGAGGCCGGCCAGGGGCGCGAGCGTCGCCAGCGCTGGGGGCCGCGCACCCTGGACCTGGACCTGCTGCTCTTCGGTGACCAGGTCCTGGCCCATGAACGGCTGACCCTGCCCCATCCGGAGATGCACCGCCGGGCCTTCGTGCTGGAGCCCCTGATGGAGCTGGCCCCGGAGCTGGTCCTGCCGGTCTGGGGGCGAACCGCGGCCCAACTCCTGGCGGGCTTAAGCGACCAGGAGCGCCGGGAGCAAGAGGTGGAGAGGTTGGCATGGGACTAGGCGGGTTGTTGCGCTGGCTGGTCATCGGGGTGGTCGTCTGGCTCTTGTATCGCATGGTCAAGCGCCTGATCGTCGGCCTCAACGGCCCCCAGGCCCGCTCCAACCTGCGCCCCCGGGGCGGCGAGGAGGTCCTGGACGTGATGGTCCAGGACCCCCAGTGCGGAACTTATCTGCCCCAGCACGAGGCCTTGCGGGCCAAATTCGAGGGGCGGGAGGTGTTTTTTTGCAGCGAGGCCTGCCGCGACGCCTATCTGCGCGGCGATAAGGCCCCCCAATCCTGAATGAACGGACGGCCGTTTGGGGCCGGAAAGGTGTTTTGGGCATGAAAATTTTCATCGACACCGCTGACATCGCCGAGATCAGGGAAGCCAAGAGCCTGGGGGTGCTGGACGGGGTGACCACCAACCCCAGCCTGGTGGCCAAGACCGGCAAACCCTTCGAGACCTGCATCAAGGAGATATTGGAAGAGGTTCCGGGTCCGGTGAGCGTGGAGGTGGTGGCCACCGAGCACCAGGCCATGGTGGCCGAGGCCCGCACCTACGCCGCCTGGGCCGAGAACGTGGTGGTCAAGATCCCGATCATCCGCGAGGGACTGAAGGCCATCAAGACCCTGTCCGCCGAGGGCATCCGGGTCAACACCACCTTGTGCTTCTCGCCCATGCAGGCCCTGTTGGCGGCCAAGGCCGGCGCGGCCTACATCAGCCCCTTCGTGGGCCGGCTGGACGACATCAGCCAGGACGGCATGGAGCTGATCCAGCAAATCGTGGAGATATACGCCAACTACGCCTTCGAAACCGAGGTCCTGGTGGCCTCGGTGCGCAACCCCATGCACGTGGTGCAGGCGGCCCTGATGGGCGCGGACGTGGCCACCATCCCCCTGAAGGTCATCGACCAGCTCCTGAAGCACCCCCTGACCGACTCCGGCCTCAAGCAGTTCCTGGCCGACTGGGAGAAGCGGGCCAAGTAGCCGGCGTATTGCGGCCATTGACAACACCGGGTCGGGACGGGCAGGCTCCGTCCCGGCCAATCTCTTGATCGGCGCGGGGATAGCGTGGAAGCCGCGGGGCGCGAAAATCCCATCAACCTGCCCAACCTGCTCAGTCTGATCCGGGTGGGCTCCATCCCGATCCTGGTGGGCCTGGCCTATCTGCCGGGTCCGTTTTGGTCGGCCCTGGCCGCCGGGCTGTTCTTCGTGGCCGGGCTCACCGACCTGCTGGATGGCTGGCTGGCCCGGCGGATGAAGAAAATCACGGTGTTGGGGCAATACCTGGACCCGGTGGCGGACAAGCTGCTGGTGGCGTCGCTGCTGGTGGTGTTGACCGAGTTGGGGCGGGCCCCGGCCTGGATGACCATCATCATCGTCTGCCGCGAGATCGGCGTCACCGGCCTCAGGGCCCTGGCCGCCAGCCAGCGGATGACGGTGCCCAGCGATCGCTGGGGCAAATCCAAGACCGCCCTGCAGATGCTGGGCATCTTCCTGCTGCTCTTGCACCAGCCGGTGGGCGGTCTGGACGCCGACCGCTGGGGTTGGTACGCGCTCTGCCTGGCGGTGGTGATCACCGCCTGGTCGGGCCTGGCCTACGTGGTGCGTTTTAGACGTCTGCTGCTGGCGAAACAGGGCTGATCAGGCCTTGACAATCGCTGGAATGCTGTTAATATACGCATTCGTCACGCGGGAGTAACTCAGAGGTAGAGTGCAACCTTGCCAAGGTTGAAGTCGCGGGTTCAAATCCCGTCTCCCGCTCCAGGAAAAATCAGGGGTTAGCCGAAAGGCTAACCCCTTCGCTTTTGGGACGGGGGGAATGAGGGGAACTTGAGCGTGCTGTCCGAAGAATGGGGACCACCTCACAATTTGCACCGGTAGCGCCTGGGCTGCGCTTCACGATCTTCATGTAATCCACCCGCCGGGTGACAGCCTGGTCTGGGGTTCAGTTACTCTCAACCAATTCAAGCCGCCACAAACGCGTCGCGATGGAACAGGACATTTGCGCGAGGACTTCAACAACAACATGTCCGTACGCATTATGGCGACTAAATCAGAGCCTGCGTTTATCCAGCAAGCAATCGATCCGAGCCGCCCAAGGTTTTGCTTATGGCCCCGAAGCGCGGCGGGCAGACGGCCAGGCAGGTGCCGCATTTGATACACAGGTCTTGGGCGATGACGTGCGCCGTCTTCTTGCCGCCTGCGATGGCGTCCACCGGACAGCGCCGGGCGCAGATCATGCAGCCCTGGCATTTTTCAGGATCCACCTCATAGGTGGGGACTTCGCTGAAAAGACGCTCGATTTCCTCCTGGGGGTAGAGGTCGTCATAGGCCGCCGGATTGTCGCGCAGGTGCAGGCCCAGTTGTTCCCTCTTGGCCAGCTTGATGTACGGGATCAGGCGGATGACCTTCTCCAGCCTGGCCTTAAGTTCGCCGATCTCGACGCCTTCGCCCTGGCCCAGCGGACCCAGCCCCTCGATCTCGGCGCTGAACTCGTTCATGATGTTGGCGAACCGGATTCCCTCGCCAGCGGAGACCCACTCGATGCGCAGCCGCCTGGGGTTCACCCCGGCGTGCTCCAACAGCCGACCCGCCAGCCGGACCATGCTCAAGGCCTCGTAGTTGCCATGGGTGATGTAGTGGCAATCGTCAAGATGGCAGCCGCCCACGAACATCCCGTCCGCGCCGTTCAGGAAGGCTTCGAAGACGTGGCGCAGGTCGGCCCGGGCCGAGCACATCACCCTGATCAGGCGGATGTGGGGCGGATATTGAAAACGAGAGACGCCGCAGAGGTCGGCGCCGCCATAGCAGCACCAGTTGCAGATGATGCCGATGATCCTGGGCGTGAAACGTGAACCTGAACTCATGGCTAACTCTCCGCTATTAGGCCTTCGTCACAATCCGCCAATCAGGCGCGATCGTTCAGTCCGGCCCTGATTTGCCCCAACAGTTCCTCGTCGGTGTAGTGCTTCAACTGGATGGCCCCGGTGGGGCACTTGGCGTTGCAGAGACCGTCGCCCTTGCAGAGCACCGGGATCACCTGGGCCTTGGGTCCCTGTTTGGTCTCGGCCATCTCGATGGCCCCGAAGGCGCAGGCCGTGGCGCAGGCCCCGCAGCCGATGCATTGGTGCTCGTCCACCGCGCAGACCGAGCCCGAGGCCACCACGGTGTCGTTGGCCAGCAGGGTCAGCACCCGCCCGGCCGCGCCATGGGCCTGGCTGATGGTTTCGGAGATGTGCTTGGGATAGTGGGCCAGGCCGCAGAGGTAGACGCCCTCGGCCCCGAAGTCCACCGGCCGCAGCTTGACGTGGGCCTCCTGGAAGAAGCCGTCCGCGCCCAGCGAGACCTTGAACATCTGCGAGACCTCCTTGGCGTTGGCCGGCGGCACCACCGCCGTGGCCAGGACCACCAGGTCGGCGTCGATGGCCAGTTCCTGGCCCAGAATCGGGTCCGGCAGGCTGACCCGCAGGAAGTCGCCGCCGCCTTCCTCCACCGCCTCCACCCGGGGCGGGGCCTCGGGTTCATAGCGGATGAATTTCACGTCCCGATTGGAGGCCTGGCGGTAATAGTCCTCGCGGAGGCCATAGGTGCGCATGTCCCGGAACAGGACGTAGACCTCGGCCTGGGGGTTGGTCTCCTTGATCATGAGCGCGTTCTTGATCGAGTGCCCGCAGCAGACGCGGCTGCAATAGTTGCGCTCCTGGTCGCGGCAGCCCACGCACTGGATCATCACCACCTTCTCGGCGCCCAGGACCGCCTCGTCGCGCTGGGCCAGCCTCTCCTCCAGCTCCAGGTTGGTCAGCACCCGCTGGTCCTGGCCATAGAGGTGCTCGGTGGGCTGATAGGGGTCGGCCCCCACCGCGATGACCGTGGCCCCGTGCCTGAGTTCCAAGTCCCCGCGGTCGGTCCGGACCTTGGTGGTGAAGTTGCCCACGTAGCCCTTGGCCTCCAGGACCGTGGCCCGGGTGTAAACATGGATCAGGGGGTGGCGCAGGGCGGTGGAGATGAGCCCGCGCAGGTATTCCCGCACGTCGTCGCCTTCCAGGGTGTAGCGGATGCGCCGGGCCATGCCGCCCAGTTCGGCCTCCTTCTCCACCAGATAGACCTCGTGCCCCTGCTCGGCGATGCCGATCGCGGCGGTCAGGCCGGCCACGCCGCCGCCCACCACCAGGGCCCGCTTGTCCACCGGCAGGTCGAACTCCCTGAGCGGCTCCAGAAAGCGGGCCCGGGCCACTGACATGCGGATGATGTCCTTGGCCTTGGCGGTGGCCGCCTCTTTCTCCTTGCTGTGCACCCAGGAGCAGTGCTCCCGGATGTTGGCCATGTCGTAGTAGTACTGGTTGATGCCGGCCTCGCGCAGGGTGTCGCGGAACAGAGGCTCGTGGGTGCGCGGGGTGCAGGCGGCCACGATCACCCGGTTCAGGCCCCGCTCCTTGATGTCCTTGGCCAGCATGGCCGCCGCCTCGGTGGAGCAGATGAAGAGGTTCTCCTCGGCGTGGACCACGTTGGGCAGCGTGCGGGCGTATTCCACCGTGGAGGGCACGTTGACGATGCGCCCGATGTTGGCCCCGCAATGGCAGACGTAGACCCCGATGCGCGGCTCCTCCTGGGAGACATCCCGCTCCGGGGGGTAGACCCTTTCCCGCGACAACCGCCCGCGCCGGTGGGAGAGCAGTTGGCCGCATTGGGAGCCCGCCCCGCTGGCGGTCATCACCGATTCCGGGATGTCCACCGGCCCCTGGAAGGCCCCGCTGAGGAAGACTCCCGGCCGGCTGGTGCGCATGGGGTTGAAGGGATCGCTGCGGCAGAAGCCGTGGTCGTTCAGCTCGATGCCGAAGACGCTGGCCAGGTCCTGGAAGGCGACCGGCGGGTTGAGCCCCACCGACAACACCACCATCTCGAACTCCTCCTCCTGCACCCCCTGGTCGGCGGTGGCGTAGCGCAGGATGACGTTCTTGGTCTCCGGGTCCTCCCGGGCCACCGTGGGGTAGGAGCGGATGAACTCCACCTCGGGCAGCTTCTCGGTGCGCTGGAAAAAGCGCTCGAAGTCCTTGCCATAGGAACGGATGTCGTTGTGGAAGATGACGCACCTGGCGTCGGCGTCGTGGTCCTTGGTCAGGATCACCTGCTTCTGGGTGTAGGTGCAGCAGACCGAGGAGCAATAGCTGTTGTTGCCCGGGGTGACCCGCCGGGAGCCCACGCACTGGATCCAGGCGATCTTGTGGGGATGGCGGTGGTCCGAGGCCCGCAGGATCTCGCCCTCGTGGGGGCCGGTGGCGCAGAGCAGGCGCTCGTAGTCCATGCTGGTCACCACGTTGGCGAACTCGCCGTAGTGGTAGTCCTCGCCCAGACGGCGGTCGAAGGGTTCGAAGCCGGGGGCCAGGATGATGGCCCCCACGTTGACCACCACCTGTTCGCCGGCCTGGTTGAAGTCGATGGCGTTGGTCTTGCAGACCGCCTTGCAGATTTGGCATTTCTTATCTTGCAGATACAGACAGCTCTGGTCGATGAAGGGCTTGAGCGGGATGGCCTGGGCGAAATAGATGTGGATGGCCTTGTTGTCGGAGATGCCTTGGTTGAACTGGTCGGGATAGACTACCGGACAATACTCCACGCAGACCGTGCAGCCGGTGCACCGGCTTTCGTCAATGTAGCGCGGCTTTTTGCGCAAGGTTACCCGGAATTCTCCGGCCTGCCCATCCACGCGCTCGACCTCGGTGTAGGTCAGGAGCTCCACGTTGGGATGCCGGTTGCACTCCACGAACTTGGGCGACTCGATGCACATGGAGCAGTCGTTGCTGGGGAAGGTCTTGTCGAGCTGGGCCATGTGTCCGCCGATGGTCGGGGCCTTGTCCACCAGATAGACCCTGAATCCGGCGGTTCCCAGGTCCAGGGCGGCCTGGATGCCGCTGATGCCCCCGCCCACCACCATCACGTCCCCGAATTCGTTGATCCCCAGTGATTGGCAAAGCTGTTGGATCTGATCGGTCATCATGGTCTTTCTCGCTCGCTTCCCTGGCGGGGACTCCGCCGGTCCGGTGCGCCGGTCCCCGAAATGGTCTGTTCGCCACCGGTTCGCGCCCCCGGCGAATTCAGGTGAATCCAACGCCATTCTGGCGTCCTGGTCAGTCCACCCGGTGGAACCGGGGCGGGACGGTGGGGTCGTCCCGGGACCGGCGCGCCGGTGAGGTGAAACCTTGGGGGTGCATGCATGCCATCGCCGCGTGGGGCCTGGAGCCTTCCAGGCGTCGACCCGGGAGGTCGCGGCGGGAGTGGTAAAGGCTGGAGGTGATGGTCGCGGGGTCGGTTAAAACAGCCTCGGCGCTCTCCGTCTACCGTGCCCGGGTAGCATGGTCATGGGGCACTCAGGTGAAGCCGACGCGGGTTTGCATTTTTCACACCATGGTCTGGAGCTATAATGTAGCTATTACAGCCCAGGGCCACCTGTCCGTCAAATATGAAATATCGATGGGATGTACAGTGATGGTATTCGCCTGACAGTCGCCTCCGGCTGGGGCTTGGTCAGGCTGCCTTCCTGGCGGCCTGGCCTCCGGTTCGATCCTTTTGCTTCAGTCCATCCATGAAAGCCTTCAGCGGGGTC
>Ga0228536_1001184_pt1 | contig 28800 bp, 19 predicted proteins | sample SJ1Smetagenome_FD_168611 | JGI IMG/M metagenome (GOLD analysis project Ga0228536, IMG submission 168611) | Enriched culture of PCE-dechlorinating microbial communities from Ithaca, New York, USA - SJ1.S | ecosystem: Engineered > Modeled > Simulated communities (microbial... > Unclassified...
ACATGCTCTACCTAGTGCCTAATCGTATTACATCGCTTATCGTGCCATCCGGAACATGTGACGAACGATGCTTGTGGGCTTTTCTGTTAACTCCTTTGATTTTACAATCGGTGCAAGAGCATATCCCTTCTACTTCCATAAGCGCGCCTCATTAAAAGAACCTAAAATAACTGAATAAAAGACATTTAATCATGACAATTGCCATGCGCCTGATTACTTTCTCGTCCCCCCTTCATGCTACCTAGCGTGTTGCGCCTGAATTTCCGCACATATGCAGACGATTACTTTATCACTGCTCCAATATCTCTCAGACAGAACATGATTTGCTGTTCTGTATACTGTAAGTATTTGAGTGGGCACGCTAATTGCTTATTTATAAGCGTAACAGAAGGATCATCTCGCACAAATCCATGTGCCAGATCGTGGCATTTCGTGACATCTCCAATTAGCTGTCTTATCTGAACGCAAAGACATGATTGTCCGTACCCATTGCAAAGAATTAGCAGTGCTAACAAGCACTTTCAATGATCTAATGAATGAAATGACGGTTATAGAAAAAGGATATCCGGATGCCAAACAGAGTACTGATTGTTGATGACGAGCTAGATTATCTTGATAGCGTAAAGCGATACCTCTTCAGAGCAGGCCTGAAGAATATCCGTCTTGACTACGATCCCCGGAAAACCGTTGCTGCCGTGGAAAAAGGTGACGTCTTTGATGTCGCGCTGCTCGATATCACGATGCCTCACATCAATGGCATCAATCTTCTCGAAATAATCAAGAAGTCAACTCCTACAACTGAATGCATAATGGTGTCTGCACTGAATGAAGCTCGTATCGCTTCCGACTGCATTCGAAAAGGCGCCTATGCCTATCTCGTAAAACCAGTCAACGCTGAAGATCTCATCAACACAATCCATCGGGCCCTTGAACGTCGAAGATTTCTCGAAATTCTGAATATAAACAAAACAGAGAATCTGCCTTCTATTGAGCACTTAAGTTCCTTCGATCGAATTAAAACTTTGTCTAAAAAGATGATTCGATTGATGAAAGAGGCAGAGCTACACGCGGCAAATCACAATCCCATTCTCATCTCCGGCGAAATTGGCACAGGCAAGATGCTTTTTGCCGAGGCTATCCATAATGCAAGCCCTCGTTGCGACGATCCTTTCGTATCCATAAATGCCGACGAGCTCAAGATGTCTTTTCAGGCTGCAACTCCCGGTGATAACTGGCAGGATGTCATCAACAACCTGGAGACGATGAAAGAGGCCCACAAGGGCACACTTGTGATCCGAAATCTGGAAGAGCTCTCTCTTCCTGTCCAGGATATATTGCTTAAGTATATTCAAGATAAGGACTCAAACAGTACGTCCCTTCCTTATAACGTTCGTATGTTGTTTACTACGACAAAAGGCGTTAGGGCATTGCTCGATAATAATTTGTTCAAAAAAGAGCTCTACTATAACCTGAATAGAGCCTGGATTCATATTCTTCCACTACGAGAGAGGAAGGAAGACATTTCACTTTTGATCAATACGTTCTTCGAAGAATCTAGAGAATTAGGTGGGGTAGCGGATATCGATGAGGATGCATTAAATAAGCTGCTTGATTATGATTACCCTCAGAATGTTGCAGAATTGAGAGAAATTATATCATTACTGACAAGCAAGGTGAACGGTCGTCGAACTACAATCAACGATCTGCCCGAATGTGTAAGAAATCAAAATGAAGACATTGTGTATGATCCGGACATCCGCGTTCCCAGAGAGCTATTGAAGGATCTCAACAGGGATTATCTTCTGCGGGAAATATGGTGCCCGCTTGAAGTTAAGAATGGTCGTGTAGCTGTCATTGTTGACGATCCCTCAAATATTATCAAGCGGGACGAAATCAAGCGACTTTTGAAGAAAAACGATGTTCTTTTTTTGAAATCTAATAGAAATGAAATTCTCAAATTCATTAAGCACTATTATTCTGATAGCGATAGTGGACAATTTGATCAAATCATTGAAGAGGCTGAAGAGGTCCGCATTGAAGTTGAAAGAACCGATGACGAGAGGGATGTCTCCGAATCCGATAGCGTTGTTCGCCGAATCGTGAATGCAATGATTAACGATGCACATCGCATGCGCTCAACGGATATCCATATAGAGCCCGATCAGCAGAAACGAAGCGTCAACATCCGTTTCAGGATTGATGGCGAATGCTTGCCGTATAAATCTGCTCCTTATAATATGAGATCGGCAATTGTGTCTCGTATTAAGATCATGTCTGATCTGGACATCACGGAACGTAGACTTCCTCAGGATGGAAAAATCAGGATAAAGCTTGCTGACGGCAATGTCATCGAGTTACGAGTTGCAACAATGCCGACGGTTGGCGGTCTCGAGGACGTTTCCTTGAGATTACTGGCACGGAATGAACTCGTCGATCTTGACAGCCTGAATATGCCTTCGCAGACTCAAAAAGAATTCCTAAATATCATCAATAAACCGTATGGTTTGATTCTGTGCGTTGGACCTACCGGTTCGGGAAAGACAACAACATTGCATGCTGCCATTCACAGGATCAATAAGCCCGGCGTTCGAATATTGACCATTGAGGATCCCGTTGAGATAACGCAGCCGGGAATCCGCCAAGTCCAGGTCAACAGAAAAATAGGGCTCGATTTCCCAATGGCGCTCCGTGCATTTCTGCGCGCCGATCCTGATGTCATAATGGTGGGAGAGATGCGGGATTTTGAAACCGCAAAAATCGGCATAGAGGCCTCGCTTACAGGTCATTTGGTATTCAGTACGCTTCATACAAACAATGCACCTGAGACGATTGTCCGTCTGCTTGACATGGGATTGGATCCGTATAACTTCGGAGACTCACTACTCGGTGTCGTTGCACAGCGTCTCGTGAAGTCGCTCTGCAGCCAATGCAAGGAACCATATCAACCGACACGCGATGAGATAGACGCGATGATTGCGGAGTGCGGAAGCCACAATGCACCCCGCATACTTATGAAGGAAATGCAATTTCATAGAGCAAAAGGTTGCAAAAAATGCGGGAATACCGGTTATTTCGGGAGAATAGGAATCTTTGAGCTCCTGGTTGCAACAGATTCCATCAAGAATCTAGTTATCAAGAGAGAACCTGCGGACAAACTTAGGGATGCGGCAATTGATGAGGGCATGAGTACGCTTCTCGAAGAGGGGCTCATGTGTGCAGTGAAAGGCCTCACCGATCTTGAACAAGTTCGGCGTGTCTGCATAAGATAAGGAGTGACCGCTTCCTATCCCACTATCTATCGGCCAATCGGGCCCATTGAAGTGCACGGTGTTTCCTATCATCCGCTTGGAATTTATTAATGGCTATTTTGATTGCCGAAGACAACCCGGTTTCTGCAAAGCTGGTCGACCAAACCCTGAAGAAACAAGGTATTGAGACTTTTATAGCTGGCAACGGCGCAGAAGCATTGGAACTCCTATCGAAGCATTTCTCTTCCATCGAAATTGTCATAACTGACATCTTGATGCCCGAGATGGATGGCCTGACTCTGGCTAAGGTATTAAAGACTTCCCCACAACATGGGCATATTCCCGTGATCGTTTGCACAGTTCTGCACGATGTAGACAGCATCAAGAAGGCAGCGGCTATCGGTTGCAGACATTATTTAGTAAAACCCTTCCGTCCCGAAGATCTTTACGCGAAAGTTTTAGAGTGCCGTCTTCATGAAATGAAAGTTATGCGGTCCCAAGCGGAAATCATGTCTCATTATAACCTTCAAGGAAATCAATATGCTGAGATAAGGGCTTCCTTCCGTCAACTTCTCGAGAGCTATCTCTCCTTTTCGAATGAGAAACGGAAAGGAAATAATAAAGGGGAGCTTGATTTGGCGAATATTCTTGAATGCGCGGTAATATTCGGCACAGAACGCTTGAGGGTCTTGCTCGAGCAATATGGCAATAACGGACATCTGGAAAATGAAGAAACAGAGCGTGATCAGACACTGTTGAACGAAATGGAGAAGGTCGTTAAAGTCCTATCAAAATGATCACCTGACCATCGAAAGATGGAAATGGTTGATCTTGACCAACCGAAGAGCCTCATTCTGAACCTTCATGCCTTTCTATCACGACAAACTAGAGATTCACGATCATCATTTTGAGTGATTCCCCCTTTAAACGGTCGGCCTCCCGGCGCACATCATCATGCTTGTGCCTGGTGTGTAATTAACCTTTATTGTCAGAAGACGGACTTGAGTTGACAGTACAGTAGAAAAGGTGGTCAGATTCTTCCTGGATTGCTGGCAACAATCAAAATCAGGAGGATTGTTATCATGACCACCCAAGAAAAGCTTATCAGAAAGAAGCAGAGTTTACTAGAGCTGGCTGAGTACCTTCAGAACGTCTCTCAGGCCAGCAAAATCAACGGCGTGTCCCGCCAACACTTTTACGACATCAAAAGAGCTTATGAGGAGCAGGGCATCGAGGGGCTGCGGGAGAAGACCCGCCGGAAGCCCTGCCTGAAGAACCGGGTTGTGCCTGAGATCGAGGCGGCCGTGCTCCAGATGGCCTACGAGTACCCGGCCTATGGTCAGACCCGGGCCGCCAATGAGCTGCGCAAGCAGGGGGTGCTCGTTTCTTCGGGCGGCATCCGGAGCATCTGGCTGCGGCATGGACTGGAGCGGTTCAGGAAGCGCCTGGCCCTACTGGAGGAGAAGGCAGCCAAGGAGAGGGCATCGTTTATACCGAGGCCCAACTCGTGGCCCTGGAGACCGCCAAACGCGAACGGGAGACCAACCCTGACGAGATCGAGACCGCCCACCCCGGCTATCTGCTGAGCCAGGACACGTTCTATGTGGGCTACCTCAAGGGCGTGGGCCGCATCTACCAGCAGACCGTCGTGGACACCTACTCCTCCGTGAGCTTCGCCAAGGTCTACACGGCCAAGGTGCCCGTCACCGCGGCCGACCTGCTCAATGACCGGGTGCTGCCCTTCTTCGAGCACCACAACGTGCCGATCCTGAGAGTTCTGACGGACCGGGGCACCGAGTACTGCAGGGCGCCGGACAGACACCCCTACCAGCTGTTCCTGCAGCTCAACGAGATCGACCACACGAAGACCAAGGTCAAGAGCCCGCAGACCAACGGGATCTGCGAGAGAGCTCCTCTGACGATCCTCAACGAGTTTTACCGGGTGACCTTCCGCAAGAAGGTCTACAGTGACCTGGAGACCATGCAAACGGACTTGGATGAGTATATGAACCGCTTTAACAATGAAAGGACCCATCAGGGCAAGCGCTGCAAAGGGAGAACCCCCATGGCGACATTCATCGACGGGCTAGAGTTGTATAAGGAAAAGAACCTGGCTGAGAAACTGGCGGCCTAAACCCTGCCGGCGTTCCAGGAGAATCTACCACTGTGTAAAGTCAACTCTCGTTCAGGACAATTTATCTATCTAGCACATGTCTCTACACGATCCTTCCCCATGTAAATTAGATCATATCTTATACGTATTGAAGGTGTTCCATTTCGGATTATTAATCTAACTAGATGATATATGTAGAATATTTAACAAGCAGCATGCCGAAATGGCATGATGAGCCCATTAGGGCTAAGACAGCAGACAATCGATGCGCATCGACATGTATTTGAATAATAAAGCTTTTTTTCGATATATGCTTTACTTTATTTCTCGGCATGGGTCATGCTCAGATGTCAGTGCAAATACAAACACAAACTCGAAAGCAGGAGGACAACATGAAATAGCAAGCATCCATTGTTTATTTGACTGAGAAAATGCCGATGGCCAAGATGAGCAATTTTGTGAACATGCAAGAGGTGATTGGCGAAAAATATCGTAATAATCAGTTAAGTGTTCTCGAATACTCTGTCGAGGAGATCAAGATTCTTTTTGCAGAGGATAATCTTTACTGTATCGACGAGTTAAGAAAAGTCCTGACAATGGAAAAGAGAATCAATGCGATGCTTGTAGAAAAAGAGGAGATTCTGAGACTTTTCGCTAAGATTTACGATCTCTTCGAAATGAATTATTGCCACTGACAAATCGGGTGAAATGTTTAGTTGAGGTCACTTCAATGTTACTCATGAAGATTCTGGATATTGACAGTAGTTTTCTAAAGGTAGCCTCTTATGAAGCCTTCATGGACGAATTGGAAAAGCATATTGAAGGTAAACTAGCAAGTCTGGATGGTATGTTTAGGCTTCCCTATGATAAGCATGATATCGAGCAGTTGATTCATTCTGTGGAAACGCAAAAAATGAAATGTTTGAAAGGAGAGATCAGTGCAAAACGTCTCTATCGTGAAATCGATCACGCCCTCTCCTTGTTCAAGACCAAGCATCCCACTTTCGATTTTCAAAAGGATCCGGTAATCGTTGCTTACTATTCGTGAGCGTCAGCTCTAGGAGATCTTGAATGAACACAGTAGCAGAAAAGTGGATCAGCAATGAGGCTGTCACAGAGGAGCCCGGCCATGATTGCCAGTTTCATGTTCGGATAGAGCAGATGCACCCCGCTGATAACAGCAATTTCTTCTTGATCGTCAGTGCGTTGATGGCCCGTCTCAAAACTCAGAGTGATTCATTCGTAGCCGGAATCTTCAGACGCACTCAACCTGCGCAATCAGAGCTTTCAGACAGGCTTGAAAAAGAAAAGAGTGCTTTTAAAGAAAGGCTGGAACAAGAGATTAAGAAGATTAATATGAACGATAGTCCATCTATTAATGATGGTTCGGAGTGGTTTTTTCTTTGATTGTGACAAGCACCTGACATGGCCAGTGGTTCAACGATATTCATGCCTAGATATCAACAATCGTCAATAATGAACTTTAGAAATTGTGTAAATAACGAACGGCAAATGAGAGAACTAGAAACGGTTAATGAAATTGGGTTTACTCCGAACTGGGGTTCTGCAACCGAGAAACGGCTGACAGGGAAAGTAATACACGTTATCGGTCCGCGAAGACTAGAAAATGACCTGTTGGTGAGCTTTGTTGGAAAAGAGACAGGTGCGGATTGCTTTGTGACTAACTTCGACAATATGGAAAGACTCATGGGCAACTCAGCCCTGATACCAGGACAGCTCTTGCTGATTGACTATCGTGAGCCGCGGCTCCATGAAATACTGAAACTTGCTTATGCCAACGGATGCCGGTCTTTACTGGAGCGGCGGCTTATCTCGCTGTTCAAGGCTGAAAAGAATAAAGGCACAGCGGAGCCAATATGTCCCGAAAGCGCTTGCGGAATTCTCTATAAGTGCGATTCCGCCATGGACTTGCTTGACTGGATATACCAGCTCTTCAATGTCGCGGACCCCGATAAAAGTGTTGCTACTCACTCTATGGAAGTCCCCAGTGAAATAAGATCTGCAAGGCCTCTGACATGGAGAGAGCTGCAGTTGCTGATGCTGATGACTGATGGGCTCCGGAATCATGAAATTGCCGATCGAATCGGGATCAGCAGACACACCGTTCGTACTCATCTATACAACATCTTCGCGAAAATCGGGGCGAGAAATCGACTTGAAGCCATGAGCTGGATAGAATTTCATGTAAGATTTCTTTTTTTTCTTTTATAATCTGCACATCTTGCTGCTGATAGCACATCGCAATCTTCAATCCTCTGATAGATTCCCTATTGCCTGGGATGTACAGGAACTGGGATGCTAGTTAGATTAATCCTTTCAGAATCATGAGGATACCTTATCCTTCGAATCACTGCGACTCCATCCGTAATGTTTCCTTTTGAATACTCGCTTTCCTTACGATCCGCATTTCACGACTATGCCTTTAAAAGGTTCATACGATAGCGTGCCATCCATTCCATGACAGGATAATTGCGCTTAGATGCAACGACCTGTTGCCACTGTCAGTGGGAGTGTATCTTATGACTATGACGTCCGTCATGAAAAATAGGCATCGATAAAGGTATCGTTTAATAAATCAAAATCAAGATGCTTAATTTGAATCGTCCAATTTCCACGATCATATCGCAATACAGCTGTTGCGCAGAGATTTGTCCGTAAGCAAATCATAATTTCGCCGTATCGATCGAAATGCGTAGTTTTACGAGATCAAGTCCGCTATAAGAAGAAACCCTCGAATCATGAAAAAGAGCGCGCTTATTCACGATTGCCTGGATCAGTCCATCGATGAATTCGACTTCGTTTGACTCATTTGGAAATTACACGTTCTCGTTATTCAGCAATTTCACTGGCGACATTGTGTTTGCTCCTTCTGTTCATTTTAAATGGATAAGCCTCTCCAAGTCAGCACCCTCAGAATTCGAGTAGTCTGAGCGACCATACCTGCCGGCCAAGGACAGAACCAAGACCAACTTCTGTTTTGGTCAAAATATCCCGCCGTATGCCGCAATCACATTTATGCTGCATCTGCCCATATCGCTCATGCTCTCTGACAACTAGGTTGACTTTACTAATGAGCATCACTCATGCCATCGATAAAATGTTGCACCGGAATGAAATATATCAAATGATTATACACTATTGCATGATAGCTAGAGCGAGCTAAGGAGCGGGACACGGCGCAAGGAATCGTCCCGTTTCGGGCCATTTCGGTTATTTTGAATGATTATAATTATTTATAACGTGATGCCAATCCGGGCTGTCCTGCTGTAGATAATAAGACGAACTCCATTGCATGAACAACCCGGGATGCTAGACTTTCTATAAGTGTACTTCACTTTAAGTGATCGACTAATAAAGGCACTCCACGTTTGGGGCAGTCAGTAATATCGATAATGATTTCTTAAAGTTATACTGATATACTGCCGATTATACGTATGATGCTCAACTGATTGGGAGTCAACCATAACCCGCATGGATACCAGCACAGGCTTAAGCGGTATTGCTGCCGACTTGAGGACTGATTCAGAACTCGACTCTCTATCCTGTAACAGACGGATTGGAGACAATGCCTCTACACCGGCTGCACAAAATGCAGTGATCATAGAGCGAGAGGAGGCATCGCGATCCTCTGGGATGCATGGAACGGTTGAATTTCTTATTCGACGAATGCACCATAAGGGCGATCTGCCTGCCTTTTCTAATCACGTCGCTGAAATTAATAGCAAACTCTCTTCTCTGACGGCAATCGACTATTCTTCTGTAGGCGATTTGGCAAAAATCATCCTGAAGGACTTCTCGCTTACCAATAAACTCCTCAAAGTCGTCAATTCCGCATTATATGCAACGTTGTCGGGTAAAGTGATGACCATTTCCAAGGCCGTGTTTCTTCTCGGTTTTGAAAAGGTACGCATGATCGCGGCCACTCTAATGATTTACGAACATCTCCAGAACAAAACGAAAGTAAAAGATTTAAAAGAATTGGCCATAGCCTCCTACATGAGTGGACTGATCGCCATGGGAGTGGCCGAAAAACTAAAGCAAGGTGAACGAGAGGAAGCCTTCATCTGTGCCATGCTTTACAATCTCGGCAAGATGTTGGTGATCTGTTATTTACCCGAAGAATATGCAGAGATTGAGAAAGAAATGTCTCAAGAAGGAATCGACGAGGACATGGCGTCCAAATCCGTCCTGGGAGTCTCCTACAATGAATTGGGAATATCCATATCGCGATCTTGGAATTTTCCCGATAAAATTGTTCACAGCATGAACAGCATACCCGACGGGATCATAGAGCCGCCTAGGACAACACAGGATATCCTGCGGAACATCGCAAACTATTCCAACGAAGCACTCAGGAAGGTCATTAATAGTGGGGACAACGTGGATCGTTCAGTCCTGTTGTCCGATTTGTCAAAGCGTTATCACAAAACCATCCCTCTCCCCGCCGAGCAAGTGGAATCTTTACTCGAATCCGCTGCCACAAAGATCGACGACTACTCTGATATTGTCCGAGCGGATCGTAATACCCGCTCGTTCATGAAGAAAGTACTCCAGATCCGCACAATGCCAGTTAAGGCAGTGAACGGAAGCGGTTGCGACACGCTGCCGTCCCGACAGCTTACTCGTCCAGAAACCGATTCCCCAGTATACGAACCCGAGGACCTATCCAGGGTGCCAGGGGTCTGTATCTTGGAGAAAAGCATTCGTGAGATTGAGGAGGCAATACAAGAAGGCCGCAGCCTCAGCGACGTAATCTACTTGATCATCGAAACTATATACCGGGGTTTTGATTTGACCCGAGTGATCTTTTGCTTGCGAGATGCAAATCGAGCCAGAATGGTAGCACGCTTTGGACTGGGAGAAAATGCGGATGTGATTACACGGTCATTCCATTTCCAGATCTCACATTCTCCGGATATCTTCAGTATCGCAATATCGCAGTCCAAGGGGATCATCATCGATGATGCATCGGCGCCTACTATCGCAAAAAATCTGCCGAAATGGTATCGCGACAACATCGCTGCTCCTTCATTTTTTATTTATCCCTTACGGTTCAAGGGGGAATGCATTGGTATGTTCTACGCCGACAGAAAAGAAAAAAGGTCAATGCTGACGGACCGTCAGAAAATGCAGATGGAAGAATTGCGTAATACGACCATCCAGATGCTTACAAAAAGTTGCCAATAGGATCAGCGCCGGCAATTTTTTCTTTGCGGTCTCGTTCTGAACGTTGTTTCTTATATGCCCCCGCAGGAGTTGAGGTGCTTTTTTCTGAGCATAATATATCATCAAGTAATACGGATGTTAGCCGATTTATCATAAAGTAAGACCCAGACGTCATTTATCAATTCCCGGAGGTCACTAATGGTTATTGCTAGAGGCGAGTTCATCAACGAGTTGGAAAAAAATGTGGAATTCAGGCAGCGATACGCTGAACGCGAAAGGCTGAAAAGAGAAAAGGAAGAAGCAGCGAGAATATTTATGGAAGAGTATAATCGTATCGTTGGCAAGGCCGCGAGGGAGACGGAAATCGCAATCGACAAGAAGCTGACAGAAGCGGGCTTGAAATGTGCCGCGGATATAGATGAGCTCAAATTTCAGGTGATCTTTGAGATGCCGACGAGGTATGGCATTGTGACAAATCAGTTAGACAAGAAGGACGGCGGTTCCCGAACGTCAAATTTTGTCAAATTGATGAAAGATGTGATGACTCAACTTGTCCCCAAGTATGAAATCCAAGGATGGCATCTTACATACAGGCACATTAAAGGCGGAATATTTATATTCACGATAGAATGAAAAGACTACCTGTATTCAAAAATATTCGTTGACTGCGGGTTCATGTGCCAGGAAATAAGAAACAGGTTTAAATGACAGGCCTCGCGGATAAGTGATCTTTTCTTCTACCGCTGTCAGGGTCCTAAGGGTGCTCTTTCAGGATGGGATAACTCTAACCGAGCCTACTATTTCTTTTCAACTCCGTCATTTTTTTCGTAGCAAGTCGGCAACTCACGTTTCAGGCCTATATTCTGCCAGGGTTGACCGTGACACCGGGGCCCGGAAGCTAATGTGGTAGAGCTTTTCGTGATGCGAGTTCAGGTATGTCTCGATGTCCCGCAGGCTCTCCCGATACGCCAGCTGCGCGAAGACCGTCCGTCCCGGATTCATCGGTGCCCTCCCCGATCAGTTCGGGACAGACTACCGGTTAGAGCGGTTGATGTAAATTCAAATCGGGAAAATCGAAAATGGCTTCTTTGCTCCGATATTTCAACGTGTTATCTGTTGCGTGTAATTTCTTAACCGGACACTATTGACATAAAATTAATAATAGTCACCATTTCATGAGACCGTTTCTTGATATGCATAATTCTATCTCCTGAGGTTGTAAATCGTCTGAGGTGAATCCAAAATAACGTACTAATGGAATACTTAGGGTGTTATCGTACCTGCTGCGTTGATCGTGTAGGTCTTGTCACCCTGGCTGTGAGACGACGTGAGAGACAGGCCGCTCTGGGTGCCGTTACCGACAGCCACAGTAACATTGGCGCTTGCCACGTACCCGCCGGCGGTCAATTCAGTAGTGGTGACAGTTATCCCCGGGTGCTCACTGAAATAGGCTTGGGCCGCCGTGTAGGCATTCTTGACGTCAGAACGTGCAGCGGTGTTGTAGCCCCTGACCCGGTAAGCCTGGAACTGCGGGATTGCGATTGCCGCCAGGATTGCGATGATTCCCACGACGATCATGAGTTCAATCAGCGTGAAACCCTTCTTGTCTCTTTTCTTTGCGAAATGACTCATCATGATATCCTCCAATATATGATTATTCTTCCCCTTTTAATAACTTACGACATTGCCGCACATATTAGGTCGAATAGGCATGCATTCCTTCGCGCTCAACTATTTGTTTATTTTGTGAGTCAATAATACTTGTCGGCTGATTTTCACGATTCTTGCGTCTAATGTTTATGAAAAATTACTACAAGACAGAAATATTCGGCCATATCGATGGCATGGTGTAAAATATGCATCATAACAAGAGGGAAAAGATATCAGTGAACTTTGAAGGATTAGTCAATTTTGAATAGATCGATCGTATCCATGTGTGATTAGTATTGACAATCTGGCTAGCTTTTTATGATTATTCCCGTCTTCAATTTACGGCATCGGTGGCATGATATCGAAAACCTAGCCGCTCGTAATACTCGGATATTAAAGGAATATTATCTATTTTAGGCGCCATTTATGTCGATAGTTAACGAAAAAGCGATACTTAAGGGGCAAATCCGTCTATATCTACAACGCCCTGTCGAGCCGGAGCATATGTCATGGACCGAGATAGGGAAGATTCTTCACGATATATCATTTGAGATTGTTTTGGGACTCAATCACGCCATCACTGAGTGCCACCTTTTCGAAAGAGATCGGTCACGGCATTGGCGAGAAACGGGAGAAAATCTCCCCAAAAACTCCGTATACAGCCGTATTTATGCAGAAACTCGCGAAATCATGAAAACGGCTGCAAGCGGCATGGCGTCAACCATTGTTAGGACTGCAGTTACACGGTATCGGAATTCATTGAAGGATATTAGCAGCTTCCGCCAGTCAGTTCCCAGTTACAGATTGGGTCATCCAATCCTGCTGCGTGAAGGAGGAGGCGAGACAAAGATTTGGAGTGAAGGCGGGTTATATTTTTTTAGAGCTGCATTCCAAAACAGAAATTATTCACCCACTCGCATTGCATTCCTGCTTGATACATTCAAACTCGCAAAATCGAGAAAGGTTATCCTGGATCAGATCATTTCAGGAGAATACAAACTTGGCGCTTGTCAGGTCGCTCAAGACAACAGAAAGCGCTGGTTCGTTAGGATTGCATATAGTTTTCCAAATACCGAAAGTAAGCGAGATCCCGCAGTATGCATCGGTGTGAACCTTGGCATGTTTTTCCCTTTCTGCTGCGCGCTGAACAACGGTTTCCGCAAATTGCAGTGCAACGAAGCCATGATCATCAATAATTTTCGCAGGCAAATAGTCAAAAGAAAAAGCGTATTCCAAAGTAGCCTGAAGTATAGTACGCGTGCCGGGCACGGAAGAACTAAAGCGATGGCTCCGATGAAGAAGCTGATAGAGAAGGAAAGAAACTTCAGAGCAACGAAATATCATCAATATACTTCTCGGATCATTGATTTTGCTATCAGTAATAATGCTGGAGTCATCCAGGTCGAAAGATCGGATAGTGCCATTGAGGGTCCGAAGAAGATCCTTAAAGATTGGGCAGTTTCGGATTTTTACCAAAAGCTGAAATACAAAGCCCAGTATGCGGGCATAGAAATCCGTGAAATTGGCGCCTCATCCGCGTATTTACAATGCAGCGAATGTGGAAACGTCAACGAGGCAGAAAGCAGTGACCAGTCTGATTTTCGATGTTGCACTTGCGGTTATGGGGCTCATATTGATTACAACACCGCGAGGAACATTGCACGAATTAGGTCGGGCTAAGGAACACCGATATGTTCTTAGAGCACATACGTTCTATTTGGGCTTATTGATTTAAGTGCCATGAATAGCGGTCTCGTAGCCGCCATGATTGGACTCTTTCCAGAGTCCTCGGGGCGACTTCCCGTCCTGAAGCCGAGAAGTGCCATACTATGCAATGAGCAACTGCTCTTACATATGGTAACGCTCGGCAGATCCCTCAATAGCAGGGTATGTACGGCAATTGCCGTGGGAACCCTGAGCTTCCGCAGCACGAGTCTAATAAGAGATTGAGCGGAGGTTGAAGACAGGGGGGCATTTCTACTTGCTGATTTCAGCCTGTTGATGCTCGTGCGTAGGCGGAAGCTGAAGAAGTTCACACAATGCAAATATTTCTTTCTCCAAGAGCTTCTCCCTCAAGTCAGCGGGGTGGTGCGACGCTTTGCATACCGCGTCACTCCGATCTACATCACATGAATAATTACCGACAAATCTATGTTCAGTAAAATCGCAATATCGTAATCTTCTGCTGCGTCGCTTTGCGTAGATGACGGAAGGTTTAAGTGATGAAAAAAAACTGAAAACATGTTTCACCGCCATGACTATTCATCTAATAAGATTCTTGTGCCTTCCTGTATGCCTTATCATCCTGCTCAGTAGCCTAATTGTCTGCTTGATATTCGGATTGAGCCTGTGCATAACAATTTACGAACTTTCTTGCGATGCTTGGAGTTTCAGTATGGTCCGGACAGAACTAATTAGCGACATGAAGGTGTCCGGGGCAATCTTTTTGTCGGGGGCAGCCATTGCGTGGATCTCGCTTCAACTGTTTAATTCAATGCTAAGAGTTACTCGGATATTCCGGGCACGAGGACTAAAGGGGGGCATACTACTTGCAATCTCAATCCCCAAATGATCTCTAGGCCGAAAAAATGTCTGACTGATCAAACATAAGACATGTCTCGGGAGGAGCAATGTCCTTTTCTGTTCTACTGGCCAGCAAATGTGAAGACAATATCGAGACGCTAAAACGTGGACTTACCATATCGGGCTTCAAGAATGTCAATATTGCGAGAAGTCAAGACGACTTAATGGCATTGGTGACGTCAGGCGAGAGTTTTGATCTCGCAGTCATTCAAATTGGAGATGCATACGAAACAGAGTTGGAAGTGTTATCTTCCATCCGGGAATCCTTTCCCATGACAGATTGTATTGTCGTTTCATCCTTGAACGATGCTGATCTAGCAACTGAGTGCTTCAGGATGGGTGCCTCCGATTTCATTACAATGCCTTTCTCAAAGGATACCTTTGCTTCCAGACTAAAAAAAGCTGCACTTTATAGAACACTTGAAAGCAGAAGACCCCAAATCCTCATCATGGAGGATGACCCCGTCAGCAGTAAGCTAATGCAGAAATACCTTGACCCTTATGGGGATTGTACTCCTGTCTTCAATGGGATTGATGCTGTTCAAGCTTTTGAGCAGGCGATCGCAGATGGTAAAATGTATCAAATAATCATTCTCGATATCATGGTACCAGAGATGCATGGCAAGGATGTTCTGAGAAGCATTCGAGAGATAGAGGAACGAAATGGAGTCCCGGCAAATAGAAGGTCCCGGATCATCATGACAACCGCCCTGAGCGATACCTCAAATGTCGTAGAGTCTTTCAAGAGTAGATGCGATGCGTATCTCGTCAAGCCGATCGATCGGAAGGTACTGATCCAGGAAATTGCTGATCTCGGTTTTGGAGCCTTTCTTGTCAAGCCCACCTAACGGGAAATGCTGAAATTAAGTGGAAGGTCTGATAATTATAAACACTTTCGCACGCACGCCCGTCGTTGTAAGTTGCTTTAATCTATAGAAAATATCCTTTTCTAAAGAATATCTCAATAACGCCGAAATACTATATACGATAATGTTTATTTTTATATACCAATATTTATTTGAGTCGTAGATAACTCAACAACGGGAACGGACGCGCTTTATCGCTACTCGCGATCCGCTGAAAAGCGAACCCGCCATGTCACAAGCACCGGCGTTGTCATCATGACTTCGCAACAAGAGAGTGAACTCACCTAGGCAAACGGCACATTGATCCAGTGGAGAATCTTATGTTTTATCTCGGGCACAAGACAGCGATGCAGGTAGCGTCATTATCTAGTGCAAATCGGAGATTCAAATTGGCTGATGGATCATCAGAAGGATCGAATATAGGAAAGGAAACGGCAAAGTGGTCATTGTCGAACTATGAGGTGACACGATGATGAAAAAACATTTTTCCATCTTAATGCTCACGGTAATCCTTTGCTTATCGGGACAGGCAGCAGCTCAGGAAACGGATGAAAGCGCCTTGTTCACGTCAGTTGCTCCAGACGCGATGATAATTATTGATTTATCCGGAAGCATGAGATGGAATCCGGCAGGTGACAGTGACAATATTTACGGCAACGCCACTTGTTCCGGGTCGATCTTTTATGACGATACCAATCATAGCGGCTATACGACCCTCTGCACTCGATATGCGATTGCGCGAAGAGCGATTTTTTCGATTCTCGATGATGATGGGAACGGTACGATCAATGCGGCTGACGAGGCGAGCCTTAACATCCGGTTTGGTCTGGGGAAGTTTCATGGAACCACTTATTCCAAATTAAGGGACATCAAGGCAAAATATTCTGCAATCTATTGCGGAAGCAGCACGTCATGCACACTCAACCAGAACTCATCTGGGACAAACAACATACGCTATTGGGCTCAGTGGGATGAAGTAGTGGGAGCGACTCCTCTCGTTACGGCACTTACAGAGGGGAAAACCTATTTAGATGCCCACAAGCTAACCGATACCTATGCGAACTGTCGACAAAAATTCGTTATCCTGCTGAGCGACGGTGCTGATACCAGGGCTTGCAGTGGGGATGGCTCAGAAGTCCAGGACGACATGTATAAGAGAAGGCGAGAATCCGTAACGGCCACAAAAGCTCTTGCCGATGCCGGGTACAAGGTATTTATCATCGGTATGGGGAGCAACATGCCGAATCGCCTGAAAAACACGCTAAACTGGATGGCCTACTACGGCGGGACAGACAATCCAATTGTTCCAAACAACGGAGACGAAACGGCATTCGATCCTGGTCTCGTGACGAGTTGTGGCACGTCCTCTACCACAGGCACCTGCAACGGGACGAGCGATGAGTGCTATGCCACATCCAACGATCCGGGAAACCTTGCGCTGTCCGGCTATGCCTTCATTGCGAATGATGCGACAGAGCTTGACACCGCCTTAAGACAAGCCATCAGTGTCATCCGTGAGGCCAACTATTCATTCTCCCAGGCTTCCGTCGCCTCGTCGCGCCTCGTAGATGAAAACTATATTTATGAAGCTTCATTCCAGCCGATCAATGGTGATCCTCTATGGCTTGGGCACTTGCGAAAATACCAGATTCTCAGTGATGGTATGATCGGTGGTGTGATTTGGGATGCTGGTGATGTTTTAGCGTCAACAACGGCCGCATCCAGAAATATTTTCACATATAAATCAGGAACTCTCACAGCCTTTACAACCACAGATATAACTTATCAGGATCTAAATGTAGCTGATAACACGAGAAGGAACGAAGTAGTCGGCTTTATCCGCGGTGAGACCACCTATAACAAGGATAACTGGAAACTGGGTGATACGTTTCGTTCTAATCCTATAACGGTCGGGACACCTTCGACCTATTTCAAGGATTTTAGAGATCTCATTGGTGCGTTCCCCACATTCAGGATGAATAATGTTCGCACAACTGCGAATGGGAAGCGCATCGTCGTTTCAGGGGCCAACGATGGTCAACTTCATGCTTTCCGTGCGGATACGGGGGGCGAGGTGTGGAGTTTCATCCCTCCGAATCAATTGCGCAAACTAAAGGACATTGCTCACAAGTCGCACCCGACAGGCCTCACCCATCAATACTATGTCGATGGTCCCATCAGCGTTGCCGATGTTTGGCTCGGAACTGGTGATGGAACGGCAAAGTCTGCCTCGGATTGGAAAACCCTACTTATCTTCGGCGAAGGCCGTGGTGCAATCGGAGCACTCTGGAGCTCCTCCGCTTCCTGCGCAATCGACTTCCAGAACGTTTATTCTGCCACATATAGTTACTATTGCGGTTATTTCGCATTGGATATCACAAACACTTACAGTCCAATCTACAAATGGAATATTAGCCCTTCTTCCTCAGATGCTCCCTATCTCGGCGATCCTTGGAGCAAAATGATGGTGCATCGTGTCAAAGTATCAGGAAACGAGAAATGGGTTGGATTTATCGGCGGGGGACACAATCTGGCCAACTGCAGCGGCACTGATTGTGACAAAAGGGGAAAAGGATTTTTTGTTGTGAGTCTCACTGACGGGACGGTCCTCTGGAGCGCCACCGGAGCAACATACTCTGATATGACCTACGCTATTCCCGGCAGCGCGGCCACAGTGGATCTAGACAACGATGGTTTCACAGACCTTGTGTATATGGGAGATCTTGGGGGTAACATGTGGCGGTTCCGATTCTGTACGGCGTCGGACGGAAATTCTTGCAGTACCTCAAATTGGACAGTTTCACGCCTTTTTCAAAGGGATGCTGGCGCAGGGGCAGTCTACGACGCACCCTCCGTAACCAAGGACGTAGAAGGTCATGTCTGGGTCTACTGGGGAACTGGCAATAAATCAGATCCCATTTTGGTGACTGCCGGATTGACGGATAGATTCTACGGAGTGAAAGATGCTACGATATCTGGAAGCTATTCATTGAGTGACCTCGAGAATATAAGTTCCTCAATATATACGGACAATGCAACTAAAAGAGGATGGTATTTCAACTTGCTGGGAAGTGGTGAAAAATGCCTTGCCGATTCTTCCATTTTTGCTGGCCAGATTTACTTCACGACCTATACACCCGGGGGAACGGATCCATGCGCCCAGGGAGGTACGCCCAAGATTTATGCCATAAACTACATCACGGGTGCCGGCAGCCTTACGGGAAATCGCAGTATGGCAATCAACGGTACGGGAATTCCTACAGCGCCGATATTATCTATGAACCCTTATTCGAATACTCCCGATCTATATGTCACGGTCAGTGGGGCATTTGGTTCCGGATATTCAACAGAAAAAAGCCCTATCACCCCCCCCTCAGTTGCTAATCGCACAAATCTCATTCATTGGAGGGATCGACGAATGCAGTGACCCTATTCTAAGACACTAAACGAACCCTATGAGAAAGGAGATTGCTCCATGCGCAATCTCCTTGTTGCATAGCTAGTAATGATTTCCGGAGAAAGCCAAGCTATAAGGCAGTCCATAATAGAAAAAACATTTCGTTCGCTGATTGCGTCTCTGGCCATTCTGAGCCTTAATACTAGCGTTGCCTTATATGCTACAGATGTCCATATAATTATTGACTGACCAATAATTTGTTCCAATATTTTTAGCTTACATGAATCTTGTTTATATTTATAGCTCTTTCTATTCGCAAGCAACACACTCATATTTTCACTCGTCAATTTCAGTGTCTATCTACTACGATATCGTTCCATGGGATCATACGCTGGCAAGTTATCCTTGACATCCGTAGGCGACTGCGTTGGCGAGTCATAGTCAAAAATCATCCTTTCTTCATACCTCTCGTTTTCTTGATGCACATCTATTCATTCTTTTCACAATACGGTCTCCATCCAAACTCATGGATCATCCCCAAAATTATTCACACATTTTGTTTTGTTACGATGTAACCTTATAACAATTCTAATGCTACGAATTCTTCTTTCTATTTTTCCTTTCCATGCATCTTATAAGTGTCGTAAAATGACACATTACGGATAGCCTCTAATGCAGATTTTTATACTCTTACTTTCATTTCTTTTACTCATCTATTACTTCGATTCTCTTCTCTCGCATTCGAAATAACCGTTTATTGACCTCTCTATCTGTTATCAATACTAAATGCCATCTTTTAAGTACAGACCGCATTACGCTAATATCATGACACTTTTACCGCGCTTGTTAGTGACAATAAAATCAATGCCGACACGGTTTTCTTATTCATCTGACAATTGTAATTATAATGTTCGATACGCTCACAAAGAATTGAGTTTGCAAAGCGTTCTGTATGATCAATTTACGCGTTCTAAACAATTATGTCTATGCTGCTACGCAGAGCGGCTGCGTATCTGCCTGTTGTTTTCGACGGGCGCCTCACGAGTGCGATTTGACAGGGGGTTACAAAATGGGACGGCATATTACTACCAATCAGGCAGTCAAGCAGGTGGGTGGTTACGTTCGCGTAAGCACATTCGAACAAGCAGAGAGGGGAACATCCGTTTATGAACAGAAGCGATTGATTCGCGAGGAATGCAGGAGACGGGGGTGGCGACTGATCGGCATATACTGTGATGAGGGGGCAAGCGGTAAGCTAATAAATCGACGTGGTCTCTATAAACTGCAGCAAGACGCCTATGCGGGGCTATTTTCTGTCATCATGTTCACTAAGTCTGATCGATTAACCCGTAGTTTACGGGATCTCAGCAATCTATGGCACGACTGGACTGAAGCCGGTCTCGAGATTATTTGTATCTCGCAACCCGAAATTAACTCTGAGGGAATGAGCGGCAAGATAATTCGAAATCTCTTGGGAACATTTGCAGAATGGGAGCGGGATACGATTATCGAGAGGACATCAAGCGGACGAATGGCCCGCTGGAGAAACATTGAATCTATTATAGGTAGTCTGCCATATGGTTACAACTTAAATAGAGAAGCGCGAAAAATAACTCTTTGTCCGGAGAAGAAAATTATTTGCAAGCGTATTTTTAAATTGTACTTGGACAGGAAATTAAGTGCGCGAGACATCGCCATTTACTTGACCAATGAATCGATTCCAACACCTCGCGGTCAAAATCGTCGCTGGCAATATGGGACTATCCTGCGAATATTGAAAAATCCTGCCTATACAGGGAAAGCCGATTACAACATGTACAAATTTATTACACTGACGAGTAAAGATGGGCGGCATTATGCGAGTCGCATCAAGGAAAAGAAAGATACTGATAAGTGGGTAACAATCAAATTCCCAGCGCTTATTTCCAAGACACGCCACAAGCAAATCCAAGAACTCATGATGAGTAGATCTCTGAGATTCATAAAGAAGGATGCATCTTATGGAAAGTCATTTATGCTAGAGAATGTAGCAATTTATTGTGGGATGTGTGGTGGAAAGATGCATGTTAAATATTCAACGAAGAATGGCATGCGTAAGTACTACAAATATTATCGGTGCCGTTTTAATTCGATGGCGCGGAAAGAGCTCGAATCATATTCTGGAGAAAGACCCCGTTGCAAAATGAGTGTCGATGCATTTACGCTCGATAATTATGTATTCGCTCGAGTGATGGCGCTTTTCGCCAATATTTTATCCATTGCTCGCAACGGATTATCGAATTTGCGATTAGAGGATATTACCGAGAGAGTGAATATCTTTGGATCTGCTTCTCCTCAAGAAGCGATTTCCAGCGGAATGCCGCATGTCGACTGCCGGCCTCTTATTGATTGGACGGTAAGCGAAATTTCTGCCACTGAGTATAAGGATATCCTAGCATCATGCAGGAAGTACTCAAGAAGGATACGGGACACTAATAAATTACGGAAGACACTTGAGGCAGTTGATAATTTGATCAAAAGCGACAGTAACATTATGAGAATATGCAACAAAGGTGTGATTGGATCGGAAGGAACCACCTTTTCCCTCAATACATCCAATTATATCGATTCAATGCCCTTTAATCACAGGAAAAAATTCATCGAGTCTTTAATCGGACCTGAAAAAGGAGGTAAGTGCATAATAAAGTGGAACAACGTTCCTGGTTCACTAGACAAGATCATCCCGCAGCAGGAAAATACGACGTCCTTCATTAACAGCAGATGTAACAAGTCACCGGTGAGTGTCGAAATCATATTTTACATGAGTATTAGAATGATACAGAAGCTCATCTTTGGCGCGGGAGGAATCGAGTTGCTCAAACAGAAGACAATGAGACGATGAGAATAGAGAATCGTTCTTGTTCTTTTTACAAGTGGGAAGACGTAATTTGATTTCATTGGATAAAGGAGGATATCATGAAGCCATCTGATGCGAGTAACATCAGTGCGAAGAAGGTGGCCGGATATGCGCGCGTCAGTACATTTGAACAAGTTGAGAAGGGCACTTCGATAGATGAACAAAAAAGACTCATAATAGAAGAGTGCGGACGCCAGGGTTTGCATCTAGTACGGATCTACCTTGATGAGGGTGCTAGCGGCAAGTTCATAGATCGCCAGGGACTCCAAGATCTTCACCGGGATGCACAGATGGGAGTGTTTGAAATCATCATGTTTACGAAATCGGACAGATTGACGCGTAGCATACGAGATCTCAGCAATCTCTGGCATGATTGGACAGAGTGGGGCATGGAAATTATGTGCATTGAACAGCCTGAGATCAGCTCAAAAGGAATATATGGCAAGATGTTACGGAACCTCTTGGGAATCTTCGCCGAATGGGAAAGGGATGCCATAATCGAGAGGACGACAAGCGGTCGCATGGCCAAATGGAGAAAAAGTGAAGCGTTTATGGGCACCCTTCCTTATGGTTACGAGTTAGATAGAACAAATCGAGAGATTGTTATCAATCCCGAAAAAGCTCGTATTTGCAGGCGCATATTTAATATGTATCTCAAGCAACAGCTCGGCACACGCGAAATAGCACTAAGATTGAGCAACGCCTCCGTTCCGTCGCCCCGCGGTCTCCATAACTGGCAGTTTTCCTCCGTTCTAAAAATTCTACAAAACCCAGCTTATGCGGGAAAAGCAGAACTCAATATGTATAAATTTGAGACAGTTATTAGTAGAAATAGTCAAAGATATAAAAGGCGTAGCAAAGAGAAAAAGGACAGGAGCCAATGGATAACAGTCGATTATCCGCCAATTATTTCTAAATCCACTCACCTCATGACTCTAGAACGAATGAAATCTAGTCCGTCGTGGTTATTCAAGCGAAGCAACAAATGTCATGGAAAGCATTTTCTTCTCGAGAATATCCCTTTCTTATGTGGAGAATGCGGAGGAAAGATGAGTATACATGCGGTAGAAAAAGGTAGCGAACGGACCCTTTATTCTTATTATAGATGCCGGCGGAATGCAATGTCACGTAAGGAAATAGCAACAATGTATAGGAATCCATGCCGGTGTGACATGAGGGTAGATGCCCATACCATTGACAATTTCATTATCGGACAAATCATCGAACTTCTCAGCGGAATCGTCAGCATCATCCATCGAGGATTGACGGATTTAACATTGAATAAATTGTTGGAAAAGGCACAAGTGCATCCTGCAGCCAATTTCATAAAACAAGTGTCGCTTCATGCGAATGATATGGAATGCTTCAGAATAGCTGCATGGGAAGTGAAGAAATGCAGCAGGACAGAAATAGAGCGTTCCGAGAATGTCCATCGAGATCATGCTAAGCAATCATCCGGAGCAATAAGGATTTGCAGCCCGGCAGCACGAAAATGTAATCATATGAACGAGTATGAGATTGATTGTTACAGAATCAGCAGCGAGCAGGTGATTAGAAAGATCTCCCCTACTCTTTCGACCGAAATCAAATTTTGTATAGACAGAATGACGTTCGAGCAAAAGAAACGTGTCATCGAGTCCATTCTCTTATCTGAGGATGGCGGAAAATGTGAGATCAGATGGGCAACGTCTTCCGACAAATGCGATGTGCAAGAAAACTTAACTTTCCTACCAAAAGGCAGATATACGAGTGGTGTGTTCCGCAATTTGCCACAGGTAGTTAAAATTACTTTTTTCGCTGATCTGCGAAGAATTCGTGATTTAATATGGGATGCGGACAATATCTCTATGAAACAGCCACTATGAATATTTTGACCGTAAGGAAATACCGAATCTTCCTTTCGTTCCCGTATCTTTGCCAGAGTGGGTCGCATCATTATGTGAATCGTAAAATTGTCGCTTGAAAAATCCTCAACCAGTGGGGACACAATGAAACGATCAAAGTCAATGCAGGATGATAGTTATCGCACCAATCCGCAATAGATATGGGGGGATGAGTCTGCATTAGTACCATAAATGCATCAGTGATTCTGATATTATCGAGTTTGACAATGATTCAATAGCCCGACTAGAAAGCGGAATGAAAATCCGAGTATCATCTGTGATAAATTTGTGATTAGACTCAACAGAAATATATGGAATAGACGGATTTGGACAGAACAGATAGAAATCAAATTTCCAAGTCTTTTCAGTTCTTGACGGGAAATCAGACCGAAGATCAAAGGCTTGGATGTTAATCATTTTTTTCCTTTTCGCTCTGAAAATCCGAGTGTCGGCGGTTCGACTCCGCCCTGACCCACCAGGAAAATCAAGGGGTTGTGGCCCTGAAAGCCACGACCCCTTTCTCATTTTGGGGGCCACTGTAGCTAAAATGTAACTGTTGGTCCTGCTGGTCCCGATATTCCTGCCTCTTTTGTGCAGCTTTGCTCAAATCTTCGGCGGACACGATGTTGTAGCGGTCAAAGACGGCCCTCGTCCTGTGGCCCGATATGGCCATGACAACCCTCTCGGGAATCCCGGCCCTGACCATGTTACGCACGGTCGTCTTCCGAAAGTCATGGAAGAGCATCCCCGGCATGCCTGCTTTCTTACATGCCGTGTTCCAGACCTTGCGTAAGCTCCCGATCCTCTTCCCCTGCAAATGGAAAACGTAAGGGCAGCAGGCCGGGTCATTCTCTTTCTTCTTCATCTTATATTGAGCATGAAGACCCCGCATCATCTGCCACAACTGCAGTTCCAGGTACAGGGTTCGGCCATCCTTGTTTTTCGTCGTGCCGGGCTCAAGCCGAACAATCCCCTGATTCAAGTAGACCGGACCCCATTGGATGGAACAAATTTGGCCTAAATATTGAATAAAAGAAATGATTATAGTTACAACATGATAAAGACGGTTCATATATTGCGGACATAAACTGCGTTCGCAAAGGGGCTATTTCATGGATGGTAAGATGAAAATGGAAGAACATCTTATTGAGGAACTTCAGCTGAATGGTCTCGGGTATCGAAGCATATTCGAAAATACGGGAACCGTCATGCTAATAGTGGAAGAAGATATGACGATTTCCATGGCGAACAATGAATTTGAACAGCTAACCGGTTACAAGCGTGAGGAGATCGAAGGAAAGAAAAAGTGGATAGACTTTGTTCATCCATCCGATCTGAAGGGAATGATAGAAAGACATAAACTGCGAAGGTCGGATTCAAACCGGGCGGTCAGGAACTATGAGTTTCAACTAGTCCATCGCGACGGTAGCATCAGGAACATATTACTAACGGTTGACCTTATTCCCAAAACTAAAAGAAGTATAGCGTCGCTATTGGACATTACCGAGCGCAAGCGTGCGGAGGATAACTTACGGGCGAGCGAGAAAAAATACCGCGATATTTTCGAAAATGCCATGGAGGGGATCTTTCAAACAACACCGGATGGACACTTGCTGAGCGCAAACCCAGCGCTGGCTAGGATGGCCGGATATGGTTCACCCCGGGAGATGATCGACTACGTTAAGAACTTGGGGGTTCAACTGTACATGAACCCGGACGACCGCAAGCACATGATCCAAATGCTTGCAGAATGTGGCAGACTCGAGGGGTTCGAGGCCCAGTTGTACCGGAAAGACGGGACTCCTTTTTGGGTATCGATAAACATCCGCACGGTCCGGGATGCAGAGGGCAACATCCAGTATTTTGAGGGAACGAACACCGATATCACTCTTCGCAAACGGACCGAGCAGGAGTTGCGGCATAAACACGAGCAGTTGAGCGCAGCATACCAACAACTCGTTGCATATGATGAAGAAATCCGTCGGAAGCTCGAGGAACACACACAAAACCAAAAGGCCTTGAGAGCAAGCGAAGAGAAATACCGGATCCTCGCCGAGAATGCCTCCGATATCATATGGTCCATGGATATGGACCTCCAGTTTACCTATGTCAGCCCCTCTGCCGAAAGATTGCAGGGCTGGACGATGGAAGAATGGAAATCGCTTCGGCTGGAGGATGTCCTGACCCCTGCGTCCCTCGAGAAAGTCAAAAAGGCTCTCGAGGAGGAACTCGCCCTCGAGGACACACCGGGTAACGGTCCGACCCATGCACGAACCATCGAAACCGAGGAATACTGCAAGAACGGATCGACCATCCATCAGGAAATGACGGCGAGGTTTCTTCGTGACCCGCAGGGCAAGCCCGTGGGGATCATGGGCGTGAGCAGGAACATCGGCGAACGCAGACGAGCACAGGATGCTCTTCGTGAAAGTGAAGCCCGTTTCCGCACATTATTCGACAAAAACCCGTATGGGATAGCTATTGCCCGTAACGGTATGACACTGTATGTGAATAACTCCTGTGTGCGCATTTTCGGTTATGACGATCAATCAGAAATCGTCGGGCGACCTCAACTGGACGGCGTGGCACCAGCTTCCCGCGCCTACATCGCCGAGATTATCGCAAAGCGCAACCGGGGTGAACCCGTTCCGGGGATCTACGAAGTGGTCGGTATCCGGAAAGACGGCACTGAATTTCCTGTTCGTGCTCAGACCGTAGAAATTCAACTGACCGATGGTCCTGCCATTGTGTCATTTTTCGAAGATTTGACCTACCGCATGCGGGTTGAGGATGCCCTCAGAGAATCTGAGCGGCGGCTTGCAGCCATTATTGATTTTCTCCCAGATGCGACCTTAGTCATCGATGGGGAAGGGAAGGTGATTGCTTGGAACAAGGCAATCGAGGAGATGACGGGTGTCAAGTCGGAAAATATGCTCGGCAGAGGAAATTACGAGTATGCCATTCCCTTTTATGGCGAGCGGCGTCCCATCCTTGTCGACCTCGTCTTGCATACGCATGGAGCAACAGAAAAGAAATACGTTGATATCAAAAAGAAAGAGAACGTCCTGATTGGCGAAGCCTATATGCCTGCACTGAGAGGAGGCGAAGTTTATCTTCTTGGAATGGCAAGTACTCTGAAAGACTCAAAGGGAAACGTTGTGGGGGCTATTGAGTCCATTCGCGACATTACAGAGCGCAGAAAGGTCGAGGAAAAGCTTGAGCAGAGTGAGGAAAGATTCTCGAAGGCCTTTCATGCCAATCCGGTCCCCATGATGCTTTCCACTATTGATGAGGGTTGCATCATCGATGTAAACGATAGACTCGCCGAAGTGTATGGATACAAGCGAGAGGAGATGATAGGGAAAACAACCGGCGAGCTGGGTCTCTGGGAGAATCCCCAGGAAAGGAACAGACTGGTCGGAGAACTTCGGGAAAAGGGATTCGTCAGAAATGCCCTCATCTACCGCCACATGGCGACGGGCGATCTAATGATAGCTCTTTGGTCCGCTGCGGTCATAAACCTTGAAGGCATGGATGTTGCCCTCTCGCTTCAACACGATATCACAGAGCAGAAACAGGCAGAGTTAAAACTCAAGGAAAGTGAAGAGAAGTACCGGCAGATCTTTGAAAATGCCATTGAAGGAATCGATCAGGCAACGGTGGGGGGGAAATACCTTCATGTAAATCCGGCGTTTGCCCATATGTTTGGGTATTCCTCACCCCAGGACATGATCGACGCCATCACGGATATCGGTCGGCAGACCTATGTAAACCCGAAGGAGCGAGAATACCTTGTACAAAGACTTCAAGAAAAGGACAAAATAGAAGGTGTTGAGGTTGAGAGGTACCGCAAGGACGGGAGCAAATTTTGGATAATGATGAATGTCCATACCGTCCGTGATGTTGAGGGTCGTATATTGTATTTTGAGGGAACCAATATTGATATTACCGAGCGCAAGCAAGCAGAGGAAAAGCATAAGAAGCTCGAGTCGCAGCTCCACCAAGCCCAGAAGATGGAGGCCATCGGAACGCTGGCAGGCGGTATCGCCCATGATTTCAACAATATCCTCACTGCAATGATCGGCTATTCGGAGCTTGCGAAAAGCGAGGAAGACCGTGAACATAGGAATGACTGTCTGGCCCAGGTCCTTAAGGCCTGCGAGAGGGCAAAAGACCTTGTTAACCAAATCCTCACCTTCAGCCGCAAACGGGAGATGGAAAAGCTACCTGTCCAAATCAATCTGGTCATCAAAGAAGGTCTCAAACTCCTGCGATCCTCCCTTCCCTCCACCGTTGAGATTCATCAGTCAATAGAAACAAAACCCTCGATTGTGATCGCCGATCCGACCCAAATCCATCAAATCCTGATGAACCTGAGTACCAATGCGGCCCATGCCATGAGAGAGACAGGAGGGATTCTGAAAGTCGCATTATCCCATGAACGGATCGGGTCTGTTCGCACCTCCGGGGGCCAGGGATTGAGTGCGGGTGCTTATGCGAAACTAACAGTTCAGGACACAGGTCACGGCATCGATCCCGCCATCATGGACCGGATCTTCGAACCCTTCTTTACTACGAAGCAGACGGGTGAAGGAACGGGGTTGGGCATGTCTGTGGTGTATGGGATCGTTAAAAGCTATGGCGGTGCCATCGATGTTGCTAGTGAACCTGGACAAGGAACAACGATTAATGTCTATCTACCCATGGTTGAATCTCTGAAAACAGAATCGGACAAAAGTACTGTGGCGGAGATTCATGGCCGCCATGAGCACGTTCTTTTTGTTGATGATGAAGCGATGCTAGTGGACCTTGGCGAACGGATGCTTCGTCATCTCGGATACCAGGTCACAACGAGGACGAGCAGTATCGAGGCCCTGGAGTTATTTCGGGCGAGACACGGCGACTTCGACCTTGTTATCACAGACATGACCATGCCGAACATGACCGGTGCGGAGCTTGCAAAAAGGATGCTGGCCA
>Ga0228536_1001185_pt1 | contig 28787 bp, 26 predicted proteins | sample SJ1Smetagenome_FD_168611 | JGI IMG/M metagenome (GOLD analysis project Ga0228536, IMG submission 168611) | Enriched culture of PCE-dechlorinating microbial communities from Ithaca, New York, USA - SJ1.S | ecosystem: Engineered > Modeled > Simulated communities (microbial... > Unclassified...
CGGAAGACCGTATCGCTTCAGCAGCGAAGGTGTTCGATGGCAGCACCATGGTTTCCGTGGAGAGGATCTACCCGAACGAGGCAGGACAGCCTTTCCCACAGATGACATTCCGTTTCGCCCTGCCGGGATGTTCAGGGGAGGTACTCAGGCTGCTGCGGGAGGGAACCCCTTCGATTTTCACCATGGCTGCCGATGATGAGTCGGTGTTTGTGAACCCGATGACCCTGAGAGATGCCGAGCTCGACGCTATTGTGGAACGGATGAAGGAGATAGAGGCCGTTTTCTCGAAAAAAGAGGGGAAGTGAGAGTCATGGGCGGTGAGCAGGTGTCCGAACGGGATTTTTTTCTGCCTCCGGAGGGAAGCGTCATCATCAGGGGAGGCAGAGTGATCGATCCTGCCAACGGAGTGGATGAGGTCTGTGATCTCGCCGTTGCCGGAGGGAAGGTGGCCGGAAGGGGGAAGGCCCTCCCATGGTCGGACGCTTCAAAAGTAATTGATGCGGAGGGGCTTGTTGTTACGCCGGGCATAGTGGATATCCATAACCATCTGTATGCAACGGCAGGAAATCCGAACGCGTGGGCCGGCGAGTACAGTGTTTTTCCCGACGGCTTCAGCTTCCGGAGCGGAGTGACCACCATGGTGGACGCCGGGAGTGCAGGGTGGAGGAATTTCGACCTGTTCAGGGTATCAGTCATCGAACGGTCGAAAACACGGGTTTTTGCCTTTCTGAACATCGCCAGTTACGGGATGATCAATGACATAATCGAGCAGCACGCCCCCGATTTCGACCCCGGCACAACTGCGGAGAAGGCCAAGAAGCACAGGGATATTATCGTCGGCATCAAGAGTGCCCATTTCTGGCACCCGGGCTGGGAGTCGGTCGACAGGGCTGTTGATGCGGGAGAGATCGCCGGGCTGCCCGTTATGGTGGATTTCGGCTATTTCATGAAAGAACGGCCCTACTGGCGGCTCGTAACGGAAAAGCTCAGGAAGGGCGACATCAGCACCCACTGCTTCAGGGGACCCGTTCCTGTCGTCGATGAGAGCGGGAAGGTGTACCAATATCTCTTCGATGCCAGGGAAAAAGGAGTTCTGTTCGACCTGGGGCACGGCGGAGGAAGCTTCCTTTTCCGCAACGCGGTGCCTGCTTTTGCCCAGGGCTTCTATCCCGACTCCATTTCCTCCGACCTTCATGTCCAGAGCATGAACGCGGCAATGATGGACATGCCTACCACCATGTCCAAATGCCTCGCCATGGGGATGCCCCTCCCCGAGGTCATCTCCAGGGCGACTGCTGTTCCCGCCCGCATGATCGGTCATCCGGAGCTGGGGCACCTTTCCCCGGGAGCTCCGGCGGACATCGCCCTGTGGAATCTTCGGGAGGGTGACTTCGCCTTCAAGGATTCAGTGGGAGGCCGAATGAGGGGAAGCAGGAGATTTGAGTGCGAGATGACCCTCCGGGACGGAGAAATTGTTTGGGATCTCAATGCCCGGGATGCTGCAGAATACGGAGATCTTCCTTTCAATGCGGGCGTCAGGGAAGGGGAGTATATCATTCCTCCGGACAGGTAAAGCTCCTTTCTTTGAACCAGGAGGGGGTGATGGATGAAAAAACGCCGGGGAACATGATCAGAAAATATTACAGGAGAAATCGAAAAAAGGAGTGAACGCGAATGAACAAGTGGATAAGAACAGTAACAGTATTGGGTATCTGCTTCCTTCTTCTTGCCGCCGCGGGGATGGCTTTTGCGGCTGAAAAGGGAGGAATGCTTCGAGTGGCTGTCATCGACGAGCCTCCGACCCTTGACCAGCATGTGGTAACTTCCGACCTGACCACCATGATCGCACAGCATATCTTTGAAGGGCTCTATACCTTCGATTCGAAGTACAGCCCGGTGCCTCTTCTTGTCAAAAGCGAAGAGATAAAAGACGGCGGCAAAATCGCTGTCCTGGGGCTCCGTGAGGGTGTTAAATTCCACAACGGCAAGGAACTGGATGCGGAAGACGTTCTCGCCTCAATGGAGCGGTGGGGTAAATTCGGTGCCAGGGGGCCTGTCCTCTTCAGCAACCTGGAGAAGGTGGAAGCAACGGGAAAATATGAAGTGACCCTTACCTTCAAAGCCCCCTTCGCTCCATGGAAGAATCTCCTGGCCTTCATGAACGGCGGTCCGGTGATTTATCCGAAGGATGTGGCATCGAGTGCGGAGAAGACCCCTATCACCCCCGACCAGTATATAGGGACCGGTCCCTACAAGTTTGCAGAGAGGAACCCCGGACGGTACATCAAGCTGGTCAGAAATGAAGAGTACGCCTATCGAGCTGAACCGGCCGACGGGTATGCGGGCAAGCGGGAAGCTCTTTTTGACGAGATCCGCTTCATCCCTGTCCCCGACGTGGGAACGAGGGTGAACGGTGTCAAGGCAGGAGATTATGATTATGCCGAGCAGATCCTGGGCGACCTTTTCAACTCACTGAAAGATGATCCGTCTGTAGTAACGACAGTGAACCAGGGAGCGAACCAGGGAATGATGTTTTTCAACTCCAGAAACGGAGTGCTCAAGGATAACTTCAAGCTCCGCCAGGCTCTCCAGGCATCCGTGAACATGGAGCCGGTGCTGCAGTCCGCTATCGGACCTGTTGAACTCTGGAAAGCTTCCGGTTCTTTCATGCCTGAGACAACCCTCTGGTATTCGAAGGCCGGGCTCGACAGGTTCAGCGCCGGCAATCAGGAACTTGCAAAAAAACTGGCGAAAGAGGCAGGCTACAATGGAGAAAAAATCACTTTCATGGCCTCAACCTCGTACAAGTTCCACTACGACAGCACCCTCGTCATCGTGAAACAGCTCCAGGAGGCCGGATTCAACATCGATCACCAGATTTACGACTGGGCCACGCTTATTTCCAAGAGGGGAGACCCTACCCAGTGGGATATCTTCTTCACCCATCACGGGTTTGTGCCGGATCCGATTCTCTATACGTTCATGAGCGAGTCCTACCCTGGCTGGTGGACGACAGATACAAAGAAGGCGCTCGCCGCCGAATTTGCCGGAACACTCGACGCAACAAAGAGGAAGGAAGTCTGGGATAAAATCCAGGCCCTGGTCTACGAAGAAGTCCCGGTGATGAAGACAGGCGATCATTTCACGTATGACATCTATAGTCCCAGGCTCCAGGGACTTTCAGCCTCATCACTGATCTGGCCGAAGTTCTGGGGTGTCCGGTTCAAATAGAACTTTTTTTCGGGGGAGAGGGACACCTTTCCCCCATCCTTTCGCCGAAAGGAGGGAACCGCCATGTTATCGTACATAGTCAGGCGCATCGGGAGCATGATCCCCTCGCTTCTTCTCGCCTCGATTATTGTTTTTTCATTCATCCACCTTATTCCGGGAGATCCCGCCCAGATTATGCTCGGCGACCAGGCAACCCCGGAGCAGGTGCAGGGGCTTCGTGAAGCCATGGGGCTCGACCGTCCTCTTTACGTGCAGTACGGCCGCTGGCTGTCCGGGGTTGTCCGGGGAGATTTCGGCAACTCTATCTTCTTTCACCAGCCTGTTCTGGACGTCATTCTCGACAGGGCGGAGACAAGCATTTTTATCGCAGTTTTTTCAATGCTTCTGATTATTCTCGTGGGGGTTCCCATCGGAATTCTTTCGGCCGTACGGTATAATAGCTGGCCTGACCAGCTTTTCTCAGGTCTTTCCATGTTCTTTGCATCAGTACCGACGTTCTGGCTGGGGTTGAACCTCATGCTCCTCTTTTCAGTGATTTTGCGCTGGCTGCCTACTTCCGGGTTTCCGTCGATCCTGGAGTCAGGGAACTGGTCGAATCTCCGTTATCTTGTTCTTCCCTGTATTACCCTCGCGGCACCGAACTCCGCTCTCATTATACGGCTGACGCGGTCGAGCATGCTCGACGTGGCCAAGGCCGATTATGTGAAAACGGCCCGCGCAAAGGGACTCTCTGAAGGGGCTGTAAATATTCGCCATATTTTCAGGAACTCGCTCATCTCCGTCGTATCCGCCCTGGGGTTTACGTTCGTGGCACTTATGGCGGGAACCGTGGTGACAGAAACAGTCTTCTCTCTTCCGGGAATAGGAAGGCTTGTGGTGGAATCAGTCCTGAGAAGAGACTACCCGACGATCCAGGGAATCATATTGATAATCGCCTTTCTGTACATGGTGATCAATCTCCTGGTCGATCTTTCCTTCGCGATTCTTGATCCGAGAATCCGGTACAGTTAGGGGGGATCCGGCATGAAGTTTCTTTCAGCGTTCTACAAGAGAAAAATCGCCTTTGCCGGACTGATTTTTATTTCCCTGCTCGTTGTTTTTGCCGTTTTCGCCCCCTTTATAGCCACCTTCGACCCCCAGGGGATGAACCCGGTGGACAAGCTCCGCTCTCCCGACAGCACGTATTTTTTCGGAACGGACAATTTCGGGCGGGATATATTCAGCCGGGTAGTGTACGGAGCCAGGACGAGCCTGACCGGTTCCGCGGGAGTGATCCTGTTCTCCCTTTCCATCGGGGTGCTTATTGGAGTTTCGTCCGGGTACTTCAGGAAGATAGAGCCGTACCTGATGCGCCTCATTGATGTCCTTATGGCCTTCCCTCCGCTGCTGCTTGCCCTGGTGCTTGTCTCCATACTCGGACGGGGGATGGGGAACGTGATCATCGCGGTTGGGGCGACTTATCTCACGAGGACGACCAGAATCGTCTACGGCCTGACCCTGAAACTCCGGGAGGAGCCTTACATTGAAGCCGCCATTTCCTCAGGTGTCAAACAGAAATGGATCATCCTGAAGCATATTCTGCCGAACATGATGTCCCCGCTCATTGTCCAGGCCACGTTCACCTTCGCATTTTCCCTTCTGGACATGGCTGCCCTGGACTTTCTCGGACTGGGGATTCCGCCGTCCATACCGAGCTGGGGAAATATGCTGAGCGAGGGAAGGATGTACCTCACGAGAGCCCCGTGGCTTCTCATTTTCCCCGGAGCGTGCATCGTCCTGACGGTCCTTTCCTTCAACCTCGCGGGGGACGTACTCCGAGACAGGCTTGACCCCCATTTCCGGCGGGATATCGAGGGGGTGTAGGCGATGCATATTGAAAATAATCCTCCTCTCCTGGATATCCGGGACCTCAAGGTAAGCTTTCCGTCATCTTCCGGGCATATTTACCCGGTAGACGGAGTGAGCCTCGCCATAAAGAAAGGAGAGACGCTCGGCCTCGTCGGTGAGTCGGGAAGCGGCAAATCCATGACGTCCCTTGCTGTCATGGGGCTTGTGCCCCGCCCTCACGGACGCATCTGGGGAGGGAGCATCCTGTTCAAGGGCCGGAATCTCACGGAATTCACCAACGAAGAGATGATGATGATCCGGGGGAAAGACATTTCCATGATCTTCCAGGAACCAATGACGTCCCTGAATCCGGTCTATACCGTTGGGGATCAGATCGTGGAGGGAATTCTCGCCCATGGCGCCATGTCGAAACGGCAGGCACGGGACAGGGCTGTTGAAATGCTGACGAAAGTGGGTATCCCGGCGCCGGAAAAACGGGTGGACTCCTACCCCCATCTGCTGAGCGGAGGAATGAGGCAGCGGGTTATGATTGCCATGGCCCTTGCACTGGACCCGGAGCTTCTCATTGCCGACGAGCCCACAACCGCCCTTGATGTGACCATTCAGGCCCAGATCCTCGACCTCATGGAAGGTCTGAAAAAAGAACGCACCATGTCAGTGCTTCTCATTACCCACAACCTGGGTATCGTTGCAGAGGCTGCGCAGAGAGTGGCAGTTATGTACGCCGGCAGGATCCTGGAGCTCGCGCCCACAGGAATGCTTTTCAGCCGGCCCCTTCATCCCTACACGAGGGGGCTCCTTGAATCCATTCCCAGAATGGAGGAAAGGGTCAGGACCCTGAAGGCAATCCCGGGAATGGTTCCATCACTGGAATCCCTGCCTTCCGGATGCAAGTTCAGGAACCGGTGTGTCTTCGCCGAGGATGCGTGCGGAAAAGAAGAACCTTCTTTCCTGGAGGCAGAACCGGGTCATTTTGTACGGTGCAGGCGCTGGGATGAATTGAGGGCACCTCAGGATGGAGGGAGAACGAAATGAGTATCCCGCTGCTCGAGGTCAGAAACCTGAAGAAGTATTTTCCTGTGCGGACCGGACTTCTGCAGCGTGTCACGGCTCATGTGAAGGCAGTGGACGGTGTCTCCTTCTCCCTCAATCATGGAGAAACCCTCGGCCTTGTGGGAGAGTCCGGCTGCGGAAAGTCAACCACCGGGAGGGCAATTCTAAGGTTGCTGCCGGTGACGTCAGGCGAGGTGATGTTCCAGGGGAAAAACCTTCTTGCCATGCATGGGGAAGAGCTGAGACGCGCCAGGCAGCAGTTCCAGATGGTATTTCAGGACCCCTTCGCGTCCCTTGATCCCAGGATGACCGTCGGGGAAATAGTCGGTGAACCCCTGGATGCCCACGGCATGATGTCCGCGAAAGGCCGAAGGAATGAAAAGGTTGCGGCAATGCTCGAAGAGGTCGGTCTCGATGCATCGGTCCTCAACCGCTACGCTTTCGAGTTCAGCGGGGGGCAGCGGCAGCGCATCGGTATCGCCAGGGCCCTTGTCCTCAATCCGTCCCTCGTGGTGGCCGACGAACCGGTATCGGCCCTGGACGTTTCAATTCAGGCACAGGTCATCAACCTACTCGCTGAGCTTCGGGAGAAGCTTTCACTGACGTATCTTTTCATCGCCCACGACCTCAGCGTGGTGAAACATATCAGCGACAGGGTCGCGGTCATGTACCTCGGCCGCATTGTTGAAACGGCACGGACAGACGAACTGTTTTCAGATCCGATGCACCCCTATACCCAGGCGCTTCTTTCGGCCGCTCCTGTTCCCGAACCCGGGAAAAAGGGTGAGCGTATCATTCTCGGAGGGGATGTGCCGAGCCCGCTCAACCCTCCGTCCGGATGTACGTTCCATCCAAGGTGTTTTCGGGCAATGGAGCGCTGCAGACGCGAAGTACCGGAACTTCTGGAGCGAAAAAACAGCCACTTTTCAGCATGTCATCTGTATGACTGAAATATATTTATATGACGATAAGGGAGGAAAAATATCATGAAAAAAGTCATCCGCACCAACAAGGCACCGGAACCGGTAGGCCCCTATTCCCAGGGGATCATCTGCGGAAAGCGGATATACGTAGCAGGCCAGGGACCCCGCAACCCGGAAACAGGAACGACGCCTGAAGGTGTCACTGAACAGACAAGGCAGGTCCTGAAGAACATCCGGGCAATACTGGAGGCGGGTGGAGCCACTATGGATCACGTGGTGAAGGTGACCGCACATCTCCAGAATGTCAGGCAGGATTTCCAGGCGTTCAATGAAGTCTACAAGACGTTCTTCAAGGAGCCCTTTCCCGTGAGGACTACTGTGGGAAGCGACCTGCTCAACATTCTGGTGGAGATCGACGTTATTGCCGAACTGGACTGAGGCATGCGCCTGAAAACAGAAAAGAAAACAAAAACACCGGCTGGGGGTATATTCCCAGCCGGTGTTTTTTGCGCTATACTTGAAAAAATTATGAAATAATTACCGGTAAGGAGGGATGACCATGAATTTTGGACTTGAAAACAAGACCGTGCTGGTGCTTGCTTCAGGTTCCGGCCTGGGAAAGGCGGTAGCGGGAGAGTTTCTGAAAGAGGGTGCGACCGTGATTATTTCCGGCAGGGGCGAGGAGAAACTGCTGTCCGCGGCGGCAGACCTGGAGAACAAGACAGGTAGAAAGCCTCTCTTCTGCCCATGCGATATTACAAACTCCGAAGACCTGAAGAAACTGGTCTCTTTCGCATCCGGGCCCGGCGGAGGCGTGGACGTCCTGGTGAACAATGCGGGAGGCCCCCCTGCGGGGACATTCGAGAGCTTCGGTGACGACACGTGGGTAAAGGCGTTTGAACTTACGCTGCTCAGCTATGTCAGGGCGATTCGTGAAGTGCTGCCCTCTATGAAAAACAGGGGGTGGGGAAGGATAATAAACTCCACGTCATCGTCTGTCCGCGAAGTTCTGGAAAACCTGATCCTCTCGAACACATTCCGCCTCGGGGTCATAGGACTCACCAAGACGCTCTCTTCGGAGTTCGCCCCCTATGGAATCCTGGTGAACGCTATCGGACCCGGCCGTTTTGACACTGAGCGCATCCGCCAGCTCGACAGGGCACTGGCCGAGAAGAAAGGCCTTCCGGTGGAGCAGGTGAGCAAAGCCTCCCTTTCCCGCATTCCCCTGGGGCGCTATGGCGACCCTGAGGAGTACGGCCGCCTCGCGGTTTTCCTGGGTTCCGAAGCAAACACCTACATCACGGGGCAGACCATCCTTGCGGATGGCGGAATGGTCCGGGCCGTGCCCTAAAAATAAAAAGCCGGCCTGTAGATTCTGGATGAGGAAAAGGGTCTCCCGATCAGGCAGGAGGCCCTTTTTTTTTACAACCGGGTGGTTTACAGGACTTTCCTCAATGTATCGATAATGGTACCGTCCCGGTATTCCACGAGACCGACTGTTTCTTCGCTGAACCGGACTTCGTCAGGAATGCCTGTTACCTTTTCGATTTCCTCCTTCAGCCTGCGGATATCCTTTACCGGGAGCCCCGCCGACAGGGCGAGTGATTTGAGGTCTTCCCGCACCGGATTGATGGCGATTCCCTTCTCGGTAACGATAGCGTCCACGGTTTCTCCCGGCGTGACCACTGTCTGGACCTGTTCGCGAATGGAAGGAACCCCGTTTCTCATCGAAGGTATGGTGATGACCGAAAGCTTTGCTCCCGCAGCGGTATCTGAGTGTCCTCCGGAAGCTCCTCTCAACACTCCATCGTGACCGGTCAGGACGTCCACGTTGAAATCGGTGTCAACGTCAAGGGCAGCAAGAACCACAACGTCCAGGTCGTTTACAAGGCATCCCTTGTTGAAGGGATTTGCGTAGCATGAAGCATCGACTTCCATGTGATACGGATTGTCTGCCAAAGATGAGGTAACGGCGGCGTCAAAACTCTGGACGTCGAAGAGAGCCGAGAAAAGACCTTCCTTCAGCATTTCAGCCATGTATCCGGTAATGCCGCCTATGCAGTAGCTTCCCCTGATCGACTGTTCCTTCATATATTCCTTTACGTATTTCGCAACGGCGAGACTGGGGCCTCCGCCCCCTGTCTGGAAGGAGCACCCGTTTTTCAGCATCCCGGAGGCACGGATAAGTCCGAATGAAAGTTCTGCTATACGAAGCTGGACAGGATCGCGGGTTACTCTTGTAGCCCCTGTGGCGATTTTTGACGGATCTCCGATGGAATCAATAACGGCGACCTGGTCAACAAGATACTGGGGTATGGAGATCCTGGGTGCGAGAGGATAATCCACCAGATTATCCGTTACAGCGATCACATGGTCGGCATACCTGGCATCCACCATCGCATAGCCCATGGAGCCGCATGCCGTTTTTCCCGAAGAACCTGTGAAGTTGCCCAGACGGTCACAGGCAGGAGCAGCGAGAAACGCCACGTTGATATGGAGGCTGCCTTCTTCTATCGCCCGTGCTCTTCCCCCGTGGCTTCGTATCATAACGGGAACTTCGAAATCTCCCCTTGAAATCGCCTTTCCCACTTCTCCCCTGACTCCCGATGTATTCAGCCGGGAAATCACTCCCTTGCGGACCATTTCCGCAACACAATCATGACAGTCACCAAGGGAACTTGGTGCAAGGGTGACGTTCCGTATTCCGAGCTTTTCAAAAATGGACAGCACCCGGCATACGAGAAAATCACCGTTCCTCATATGGTGATGAAAGGAAATGGTCATTCCGCTTTCAATACCAGATCTCAGGATAGCGTCCTCAAGGCTTGGCGCAACCTTGTCGGTTGCAGAGGCAGGAATTTTCCTCGGGAAAAGCTTCGGGGTCCAGGAATAACTCCCGTCCAGTCGGGTGTAAGGACCTCCGAAGGGAGTGAATCCACCGAGCCCGGGAACGGAGACGGGTACATCTCGTCCAATGGAGTTTTTCACGGTTTCAAGCTTCATTCCACATCCACCTCCAGCCCGGCAAGTTTTGCAAGTTCAATGGTCCGCATGGCCTGGGCAACTACAGGCGCGTCCACCATCCGTCCGTCCACTGCGACCACTCCGAGATGACGTTCCTCCGCTTCCCTTGCGCCACGGACGATCCTCTCGGCTTTCCTGACCTCTTTTTCTTCCGGGGTGAAGGCTTCGTGGATTATGGCGATCTGTGACGGATGAATGGCGGCCTTCCCTGAAAAACCGAGGGATACTGACATGGCTGCCTGTTCGCGAAGACCCTCCGGATCGTTGATATCTGTATAGACTGTATCAAAAGCGAGAAGTGCGTTGGCCTTTGCCGCCAGGATCACTGCGCTCTTCGCGTACAGCATTTCAAGCCCTTCTCTGGTGACCTTGATGCCAAGATCGGCAGCCAGATCCTGCCCGCCGATGGTGAGCCCGAGAATGCGGGGCGATGATGCCGCTATGGCTGGTGCGCTTACTATCGCCTTTGCAGTCTCCAGCATGGCATGTATCCTTACTGATCCCTGTTTGATCCCGTGTTCCTTTTCCAGGCGTGAGATTATTGAATCTGCCGCCAGTATATCGTCAGGTGAATCTATTTTCGGAATCCGTACGGCATCGGGGCATGCGGGAATTATTTCCTCAAGATCCTTTTCAAAAAACTGTGTATCCCGCCCGTTAATCCGGACAACACGCTCAACAGAGCCGAAATCGAGAGTCCGGAGCGTATATTTCACCAGTTTTCTTGCAGCGTCTTTTTCGGTGATGGAGATGGAATCCTCCAGATCCAGAAGGATTCCATCCGAACCGTATATGGCACAGTTCTGTATCATTCCCGGGTTGTTTCCCGGAATGTAGAGCAGAGACCGGCGGGGCCGGTTGAAGAATGTGGTCATGATGGATACTTCCTTTGTATTGAGATTTTTCTCTCCACGGCCTGCATTCATTGACAAGCCGCAGTATGAGCCGTCAAAAAAACATGAAATCTTCCAGGTCTTTTTCGAACCCCGATTTTTCCCGCCAGATAGCGAAAGATTCATTCAGGTGCTCTGTCCAGACGGCACAGGCTTTCTCATGATCCCTGGCCACAAATGCCCAGTAGAGTTCTTTCCTTCTCGCAAGGCTTTTGTGAGGCCGGTTGGGGAGCGTGATACGCATAACGCGGTAGCGGTCAAAGACTTCCCGCTGTGTCCAGATGAGTGTGGTAAGGATTTTTGACCTGCACGCCTCAAATACTACCTGGTTGAAGGATTTTACGATGGGGAGAAAACGTTCAGGCAGTTCTTCCCCGCTGTGCTCCGCAAATACGCGGTCAGCCTGTTCAAGCAGGTTTCTCAGCTGTTCAAGTTCTCCGGCTGTTATCCGAAGTGCTGTATATCTCACAGCAAGTGTTTCGATAGCTTTGCGGACCGCAAGGCAGTGAGCGAGTTCATAGGGGGATATCCCGAGGACCCTGTTTCCCTTCATGGGAATTCTCTCGATAAATCCCTCAGCTTCGAGCTTCTGTACAGCCTCTCTGACAGGGGTCCGGCTAACCCCGAAATCCTGTGCAGCCTCGGCATCCGTAAATGTCGAGCCGGTCTTCAGCTCACCCCTGAGGATAGCTTTCCGAAGGTGTTCATATATTATTTCACGCAATGGCTTCGTATGAATATCAGGAACATTCTTCAGAAGAGGCATGGAGTGGTTCCTCCTAAAAAATCAATATTCCAAAAAGAGTTGTATCCACTATCCAGCATCCAGATACTATGTCGTATAATAGCGTCATCACTGATACGTGTAAAGTGGATAGGTTTTTAATATTTTGTATTTTTATGGAGGCGCCTGTTCATGGGACAAGAGTACGGAAGCAATTGGTTTTTCGTTCAAAAAAAATTTTCTTCTTCCGGTATCCTGCAGCCTGCCCGAACCGGGCTGCCCGGGTAGGAGACCGTGCCATGTTCGGGCTGGAAGAACGTATCCTTGCAGGAAAGAGAGACATGGCGGAACGGGCAGAACTTCTCCGATCGAGAGGGCTTGCCGAACCCGGCGGAGAAGACCTTGTTCTTGGTTTTTTCAGTGACGGAAAACTTGTTGCGACAGGGGCGCTTGTGGGAAATATTCTGCAGGGGATTGCCGTGGACAGGGAAATAGAAGGTGAGGGCGCTGCGGCGGCCGTCACTTCGTCGCTTGTTAAAAGGGCAGTGGAGAGGGGAATGCGGAGGATTTTCATCTATTCGAAACCCCAGGAAGCCGGAAGGTTTCAGGAACTCGGTTTTACTCTGCTTGCCTCAGCGTCTGTTGAAAGTTCCGGGTTCGCAGCTTCGCTTCTCGAATGGGGAAGCGAGGGGATCAGTGCCTGGAAAAGGGACGCTGCAGTAATCGCGGAAGATAAGCCCTCTATGGCAGGATCGGTGGTAGTGAACTGCAATCCTTTTACCCTCGGACACAGGCGCCTTATTGAATATGCTTCCGGAGCCTGTAGATGGCTGTACGTACTCGTTGTTCAGGAAGACCGTTCCCTTTTTCCCTTCGACGTGCGGTTCAGGCTTGTTTCAGAAGGGACGGCGGATCTTTCGAATGTTACTGTTGTTCCCGGAGGTCCCTACGTCATTTCTTCCGCGACATTTCCCACATATTTCACCCGGATCCGGGCCGGAGGAGACACCGAAAAAATTACCGGACTCTACGCCGCGCTCGATCTCGAAATGTTCCGCAAGCATGTTGCACCCACACTCCGCATCGGTAGCCGTTTTGTAGGAACGGAACCTTTTTGTCCCGTGACGTCCGTTTACAATGAAATGATGAAACGGATACTTCCGGCTCCCGGAGAGGATCGCCATGCTGTGAGTGTAGTGGAGATGCCAAGGTTCCGTGAGGAAGGAGTTCCTGTTAGTGCCTCGCGGGTAAGGAATCTTATCAGGGAAAGAAAAATGAAAGATGTGGAGAAGCTCGTTCCGGAAGTTACCTGGAAGTGGCTGAATTCTGAAGACGCAGTTCCCGTGCTTGAAAAAATACGAAAGAGCAATTCCAGGCACTGAAAAAAGATCTATACCCTGAAGGGAGAATAAACGATGAAGGCAGTAAAGAATTCTGCGGCAGGGACGCTGGAATCAAGTGATGTCCTGGTTTCGGTCATCCCCGCCGGTGGGTCGGCGGTAAGCCTTTCGGTGGACAGTATTGTAATGAAACAATATGGCAGGCGGATACGCTCGGTGGCAGAGGAAATGATCGGTACATCAGGTCTGTCCGGCGCATCGGTGATGATTCAGGACAGGGGAGCCCTGGAGTGCACTCTCAGGGCCAGGCTCGAGACAGCCATTGAACGTGCAGCTGCAGAAGAATGATGCGTACTGTACTTGAAGCAAGGGAAGACCGGTGGAACCGCAGAAAAGCTTTAGCTTCCGGTCTTGGGGAAGGATGGTCGGTTCTTTCCTTTACCCTCAGGCTGCCGGTCTTTCTTAGACTGGAACGGCGATACGAAGCGATTGCGGGGATATTGTTTGATGACCTTCTTATTTTCCTCAGGGAAAAAGGAATTGAAAGCGGTCTTCGTGAATTTGCCGTCCGTGGAGATGGACCTGAGGGTATGTGCACAGTTAGGGGAAATCCTCAGGAAGTGAAAATCGTCTGTGTCGAGTTTGAAGAAACCCATCCCTGGGGGGCTCTCGCGGATGTCGATATAATGGACAGGGAGCAGAATGCCGAGGGGCGGTCGCAGATCGGCCTGCCTCCCCGTACATGTCTTGTATGCCTGAACCCGGCGGCAGAGTGTGTTTCAGGGAGGATTCACAGTGAAGAAGAAATAAAAAGAAAGGTGGATGAAATACTGGGCGGTCCTCCTTTCTTCCCTCCGGAAGGAATGATCCGGCATATTTCCGGGTCAGCGGGGACGGCGCTCCTCCTTGAAGCTGCCGCTGCTCCCAAACCGGGACTTGTAGACCCGTATTCACGGGGCGCCCATGATGACATGGATTATTTCACATTTCTGGCCAGTGCGTCTGCTCTTGCCTCCTGGTGGGAGGTTTTTGTCCGTATGGGGCGGAGCAATAGGGGAAAGAGCCCCGAATCTCTTTTTCCCGAGCTGAGAAAAACCGGACTGAGGGCGGAGAAAAGCATGTTCGCCGCCACAAAGGGCATCAATACCCATAAAGGTCTGATATTCTCACTGGGAGTTCTTTGTGCCGCCGCCGGCCTGCTTGCAGCGGAGGGGCGGCACTTGTCGGCCGAAAACTGTGCGTCCTGCGGCGCATCTATCGTCAAGGGCATTGTTGAGAAGGATTTTTCAGGAATTGAAAACTCCCCTGCAGATACAGGGGCACTTACGGCGGGAGAAAAACTTTTTCTTTCCCAAAAGACGACCGGAATACGGGGTGAGGCTGAGCGGGGTTTTCCTTCAGTCCTTCATTCAGGTTTGCCGGAATTGGTATCGGGCATTCAGGCGGGGTTGTCACTGAACGATGCCATGATCAACTCTCTTCTATCCCTTATGTTGTCGGTGGAAGATACGAATATTCTCTCCCGGGGCGGCAAAGAGGGACAAGACTATGTAAGGAAAACTGCCGGGGAAGCGCTCAACGCGGGAGGAATGGCTTCAGAGAAGGGAAAAGAGGCTGTCCGGAAGATGGACACCCTCTTTTCGGAAAAGAAGCTTAGCCCCGGCGGGAGTGCTGATCTTCTTGCCGTGACCGTTTTTCTGTATTTGCTTACTCAAGCCAGCGGATGATTTCCTCGAGAAACGTGTGATGAAGCATCCGGGTCACGGGTCCGGGAATTCCGGAACCTACGGCCTGTTCGCCGATTTTGACTACAGGGACCACCTCTTTTACCGAACCGGTGATAAAAGCTTCACCGGCTTCGGCAATCTCGGAAAGGAGCGGACACCGTTCCTCTATCTTCATTCCCTTTTCCCGGGCTAACTGCAGAATGATATCCCGCGTAGTTCCCTTCAGTACCCTGGAAAGCGGTGCGGTGATCAGGGCGCCGTTTTTGTAGAGAAAAAATGTGCTGTGGGCTGCTTCGGTTATTTCTCCCTCGGGACAGTAGAGGATTTCGTACGCGTCGCTTCTCCCGGAGAATCCGGTATACGAGAACATATAATCCACGCTCTTCACGCCGGGAGTATGGCGCCCTCCGTCTACAGGCATCAGGAGCACTCCCCTGTCGTATACTTCGGGAGAGGGTTTCTGGACTTTCTCGAAGAGCGTAAAGAACCTGGAAGCCGGAAAAGCTCCCTGGTGAAAAATATCTCCGCCCGTTATGAAGGGGCGGACGAGGCAGTCTTCCTTCATACGGGCAATTCCCTCGCGGATTATGTCCTTTATCTCGTCAACGGGAATGGGCAGTGCGATAGATGCGCTTTCGGCGGAGCGGACCAGCCGTTCCAGGTGCGGTGTGAGCATCAGTGGCCGCTTCCTGAAAGTGCAGATGGATTCGAACACACCCACGCCCCGGAGAATGATATAGTCGGAAACGGGAATGGATGCCTTTTCCCTGGGCTGGAATGCCCCGTTTATGTAACAAAGAGACATGAACGATCACCTCGAAAAATCTGTATTGGAACCTTTGCAGTATAAGGGTATTATAGAAAATATGCACGGTATTATTTCCTAAATTTTTTTGGGGATCCAAAAGGTGGAGCTGATGGCACAAAAAACTCTTCGCTTTTTAATAACAACTGTCATGCTGCCGCTGTTTTTTCTCCTGTTCCTCCCGGCGACCGGGGAAGGGAAAGAGGACACGTACAGGATTCTTTTGCTTAATTCCTACCATGACGGATTTTCATGGACTGACGGAATAACGAAGGGAATTCGGGAAACACTCCAGTCATCCGGGAAAAAAGTGAGTCTTTCAGTAGAGTACATGGATACCAAGCGATATGGATCAATTACCGCTTTCTCTGCGTTCGCCGATTACTTTGAATCAAAGTATGAAGCGTCCGAACTTGACCTCATTCTCTGCTCGGATGACGATGCTTTTTCATTCCTTCTCCGGATGAGGAGAAGAATTCTGGGAGAGGTACCCCTTGTTTTCTGCGGCGTCAATAATCCCCAGCTTGTATCTTATGAGAAAAGCGGTCTGGTTGCGGGGCTTATTGAAAAGGTTGACATATCAGGTACTGCGGAACTGGCTCTCCGTCTTTTTCCGGAAACTGAACATATTGCACTTGTGAGTGATCTGTCCACCACGGGGATGACTGCCATAAGCCAGGCGAGAGAAGAGCTTTTCCATTTGTCCAATAAAGTTTCCATAATCGATATTTTCGGGCTCACGGCGACAGAACTCCAGGCGGAGGTTTCTCTTCTTCCGCCGAAGACCGTTGTTCTTATTCTTGTCTACTTCCAGGATGCAAACGGTCGGTTTTACCCCCCGGAACGCAGTGTTTCTGTCATAAAGAAAGCCTGTCCCTTTCCTGTTTTCGGCCTCTGGGGCATGATGGTGGAAGGAGGGGTTCTTGGAGGAAGCGTTATTCTTTCGGAAAAACATGGGGCATCCGCAGCGGGGATCGCGCTTAAAATTCTCGACGGTACAGAGCCGTCTTCTCTTCCGGTGGAGTCCGACACCTCTCTGATTCCCGTTTTTTATTACCCGGAGATGGTCAGGCATGGTCTGACCACCCGTGATATCCCTGCCGGATCGGTTGTTCTTGATGGTCCCGGATCCTTTTTTTTCAGGCACTGGAAACTTATTCTTGTCAATTTGGTATTGCTTTTTGCTGCGTGTTTGTACGTGGTCACTCTTCTTCTCAACGAAAAAAGAAAGAAGATTGCAGAAAAAGAGCTTGAAATGAAAAAGGCTCAATGGGAGGGGCTTTTCCATAATACTCCCGTCGCATGCGTCGTTTTTAACAGCGGAAACGATATTACCTCAGTCAATGAAAGCTTCTGCAGTTTATTCGGATATGAGCGGGAAGAAGTCCTCGGAAAAAACCTGGACCAGATAGTAGCAGATTATCCCGGTCTGAATCAGGAAGCCGAAGCTATTTCAGGGAAAGTACTTTCGGGAGAGCCGGTTACCGGTGAATCACTCCGGCGGAAAAAAGACGGAACCCTGTTCCCGGTGGAATACCAGGGAGTCACATTTCAGCTGGAGAAGGGTTCTTTTATGGGGTACGCAATTTACCGGGATATCTCTGACCAGAAAAAAAGCGAGGATAAGATCCGGCACAATCTGCGGAAGGAGTCGCTTATCTCTTCTGTTTCGGCGCGCCTTCTCGAAGAAGGTGTCGAAGGTGGGCTTCCTTCGTCTTTCATGGAAGTCGCATCCTTTCTGGGGGCCGGCAGAGGCGGGATGATTGAACTGGACGAAAACAGGCGAATAGCAAGAGAGCTGTCTCTTTCAGGAGGGATGGCGAGTTTTCAGGTTCCTCCCGGAGCCGTATCGGCCATTTCTCCCGGAGATGTGGAACAGATCGCCGGTTACCTCTGGGAAAAGGGAAAAATCGAAATCGGCAGCAGGAGAAACCGGAAAGAAAAAGATATGCCCTGGGCAGATTCGCTTCTTGAGGTATGGGGCGAACCTCTTTTTGTCCAGCCTGTTTATTCCGGAGGTGCAGTAAAGGGGTGGCTTGCCCTGAGGCTGCCTTCAGTCCCGCTGCCGCACAGCGAGGAAGCTTTTGCCGCCATGTTCTGCGACCTTGCGGGGAGTGCATTCTACAGGGAAAAACGGGTCAGTATGATGGCCGAGGCGAACAGGATGCTCGACGAAGCGGCGAAAGGTGTGGTAGGAATACTTGGTCATGCACTGGCCATGAAAGACCCTTATACTGTAGGGCACCAGATCAACGTGGCAAATCTTGCACAGGCCATGGCAAAACGCGGCGGATATGATGAAATGTTTCAGGAAACCGTTTATTATGCCGGACTTGTTCACGATCTGGGAAAGATAACGATTCCGTCGTCTATTCTCTCGAAACCCGGGAGACTGTCTGAGATAGAGTTCTCAATTATCAGGAACCATGCGCTCTATGGATGGGAAATACTGTCGTCAGCCGATCTTCCCTGGCCGCTTGCAGACATAGTGATCCAGCACCATGAGCACATTGACGGGTCAGGATATCCCTTTGGACTGCAGGGGGACGCTATCTGCAGGGAAGCCCGCTTTCTCTCGGTTGCCGATGTTGTGGAAGCCATTTCATCCGACAGGCCGTACCGCCCCGGGTTTGGAATCGGGAAGGCTTTCGACGAAATAAGGGAAAACAGGGGATCGTGGTATGACCCTGAGGCGTCTGATCTTTGTATTGAAGTGATAGAAGAAGGTTTTTCCTTCGACCGGAAAAGCTACAAGCTTTTTATTCCGTAATGCTTTCTGCATTTGAGATATACTGTATAATATGTTCTGTTTAGACATATGGAATCAGAAAAATGTAGACATGCTTCTTCGGCAGGAAGGGGAGAAATTCGGAATGGCCTTTCAGATTCTTGCGATAAATCCCGGCTCCACCAGTACGAAAATTGCCTGGTACAGTGACGAAGAAGAAATTTGGAGGGAAACCGTACGGCATGATCCTGAAGCTATAGGTGCCTTCCAGTCCGTTGCCTCCCAATTCGAGTTCCGCCTGGAGACTATCGGAGAAGCGGTACGGAACCACAGTTTCTCGTTTGATGACCTTTCTGCAGTTGCGGGGCGCGGCGGGCTTGTCGAACCCATTCCCGGAGGAACCTATAAAGTGGATGATGTGCTGCTGATACGGCTCCGCAAAGGAAAACCATGGGAACACGCGTCCAACCTGGGAGGGATACTTGCTGACGCCATCTGCCGTCCCAGGGGGATGCCGGCTTTTATAGTCGATCCCGTTGCGGTCGACGAAATGAATCCACTGGCCGGGATCACCGGTATTCCTGAACTTCCCAAAATATCTCTCGGGCACGCCCTCAATATAAAGGCAACAGTGCGCCGTGCCGCCAAAGATCTCGGGAAAGCCTGGGATGAACTGAACTTCATCGTAGCCCATATCGGCGGAGGAATTACGGTCTGCGCCCATGAAAAGGGGAAAATGACCGATCTTAACAGCGCCAATGACTTCGGGCCTTTTTCCCCTGAACGTTCGGGGGGACTTCCTGCGGGAGACCTTGTGAGAATGTGTTTCAACAGCGGGTTGTCTGAAAAGGAAGTGTTGAGGAAACTTGTGGGCAGGGGTGGTCTCGCAGCCTATACAGGCACCTCGGATGTCCGGGAAGTGAAGGCAATGGCAGCTGAAGGAGATGAACGTGCACAAACCGCCCTGGATGCCATGGCCTACGGAATCGCAAAAGAGATTGGGGCTCATGCGGCGGTTTTGTCAGGACGTGTCGATGCCATACTTTTCACCGGCGGAGTGGCTTTCGATGGTGATTTCATTGCAGCGGTGCAGAAGCGCGTTCAATGGATCGCACCTGTGCTTGTCTATCCGGGTGAGGATGAAATGCCCGCCCTTGCCCAGGGAGCGCTTCGTGTGCTTCGCGGAGAAGAGCTGAGCAAAGAGTATTCCCGGTATATTTCAGAGGAGGAAAGAGCATGACTATGCAGAAACTCGATTTTCTTCTTGATGAAAGCAGAAAAGGGCGCCCCATGACTCTTGCCCTTGCGTGCCCCTACGGCGATGATGCCATCGGGGCCATCACCGGGGCGAAGAGGGAAGGCATCATCAGGGCGATTCTCATCGGCGACGAAGAAAGGATCCGCACAGTTGCAGAACAGGATGGATATGACCTTTCCGGGATAGACATCATTGATGAAAAGAGCGATGAAAAAGCCGTGGAGAAGAGCGTCAGAATGGTTTCTTCCGGTGAAGCGGATCTTCTCATGAAGGGACTGGTGAAAACGTCCTCGCTGCTGAAGGCGGTCCTTGACAAGGAGTGGGGGCTTCGTACAGGTTCTCTTCTCTCTCATCTCTTTCTTTTCGAGATCCCCAACCTGGAAAGGCGCGTCATTGGAATCTCCGATGGCGGAATGAACACCTACCCCGACCTGAGCGCCAAGGCAAAAATTATAGAAAACGCTGTCGCATGTTATCACAAGATCGGCATACCCCAGCCGAAAATCGCCGCACTGGCTGCCGTTGAAGCTGTCAACCCAGAAATGCAGGCTACCCTTGATGCGGCTGCACTTGCGAAAATGAACGAACGGGGGCAGATCAGGGGATGTATCGTCGATGGACCCCTTGCCCTCGACAATGCCGTCAGCGAAGAGTCAGCGAGGATCAAGGGCATTAATTCCCCTGCAGCAGGAAATGCGGACATGCTGCTGGTCCCCGATATCGAATCGGGCAATTTTATCGGGAAAGTGCTGCTATACATGACGGGAGGAAAGGGAGCAGGCGTGATACTGGGCGCAAGAAAGCCAATTGTCCTCACCAGCCGTTTTGACAGTATGCAGACCAAACTGCTTTCAATCGCCCTGGGCGCGGTTGTCGCCCGGAGCTGAAAAATTCAGACCTAATTTCAGAGGAGGAATTTTCACATGGAACAGATCCGTTCACTGTCACAGCTTCTCGAGTATGCAAAGAAAATAGGCGCCGAGAAAGGACCCAAGAAGATTTCCGTTGCCATGGCGGAGGAGGCGGGGCTGCTCTCTGCAATTGAAGAGGCCCGCCAGGCCGGTTTCGCCGAGGCCATTCTCGTGGGAAACAGTGACAAGATCAAGGCTGCCGCGGACCAGGCCGGGGTCAATCTTGCCAACTACGAAGTTATAGACGAACGGAATGAACCTGCAATGGGTATCACCGCCGTTTCCCAGGTTTCCTCGAAGAAGGCCGACATCTATATGAAAGGCCAGATACACACCAACAACTTCCTTCGTGCCATGCTCAACAAGGAAGTCGGGCTCAGGAAGGGCAAGAACACCATCTCCCACTGCTACTTCCACAGCGTGGAAGGGTACGATCGGATATTCTTCGTTGCCGACGCGGCCTTCAACATGTACCCCGACCTCGCTGCCAAGGCGGACATTACGCAGAATACGGTGGATCTCGCCAGGGCTTTCGGAGTAGCAGAGCCCAAGGTAGCCGTTCTCGCCGCTGTGGAAGTTGTGAATCCCGACATGCAGGCGACACTTGATGCCTCGGCCCTGACCCAGATGAACCGCCGCGGACAGATCAGGAACTGCATCGTTGACGGCCCCTTCGCACTTGATAACGCAGTGAGCGAGGAGTCCGCGAAGACGAAGGGAATAGTCTCCCCCGTGGCCGGAAAGGCGGACGTTTTTATCGTTCCAAATATTGATGCCGGAAACATGCTCGCAAAGGCCATCGTCTATTTCTCAAAGAATGAGACAGCCGGACTCATTCTCGGCGCTGCAGCTCCCATCGTCCTCACCAGCAGGGCCGACTCCGCCAGGGCGAAGCTTCTCTCAATAGCGGCAGCTGTTACCCTGTCCGATTTCCAGAAGTAAAGCACGGTTGCCGTCATGAAGGTTCTGGCGCTCAACCCCGGCTCCACAAGCACCAAGGTCGCCCTTTTCGAGGACGAAGCTGAGGTGTGGAGTGAAACGCAGCGGTACGATGCAGACGTCATAGGGAAGTTTTCCTCTATTCCCGAACAGGAAGGATTCCGGCTCGAGGAGATACGGAAATGCCTTGCAGTACACGGAACGTCCCTTGCCGAAATCGATGCGGTCGTGGGGAGAGGCGGATTGCTCAGGCCCATTGAAAGCGGAACCTATGAAGTAAACGACAGGATGCTCTCCGATGTCAGAACATGCAAATGGGGAGCCCATGCGAGCAACCTGGGAGCACCTCTCGCCATCCGCCTGGCAAGGGAGGGCGGATGCGGAAAGGCCTTTATTGTCGACCCGGTGGTAGTGGATGAACTCGGCCCCCTCGCAAGGTACTCCGGAATTCCGGAGATCGAGCGGCGATCAATTTTCCATGCACTGAACCAGAAAACGGTGGCCAGGCAGACCGCTGAAGGACTTGGCAAACCATACGAAGAATGCTGCCTCATTATCGCCCACATGGGAGGAGGAATTTCCGTAGGCGCTCATGACCACGGAAGGGTCGTTGACGTGAACAATGCCCTGGACGGTGACGGACCGTTCTCTCCCGAAAGAGCGGGGAGCCTTCCTGCCGGAGGGCTGGTGCGGCTTGCGTTCAGCGGTAAATATACCCTGCCTGAACTCCTGAAGATGATTACGGGAAAAGGCGGTCTCGTTGCACACCTGGGGACCAATGATTTGCGGGAGGTCCAGCGCCGGATGGCGGAAGGCGATGAGAAGGCGAAGCTCCTTTTTGAAGCCCTGGCCTACCAGGTGTCAAAGGAGATCGGATCCTGTTCCGCAGTTCTCGCCGGGAAGGTCGATGCTGTTGTTCTCACCGGCGGGCTGGCTTACAGTCAGGAATTTGTCGGCCTCATACGGGAAAGGATCTTTTTCATCGCTCCCGTGAAAGTGTTCCCGGGGGAAGATGAAATGAAAGCCCTTGCCGACGGGGCCTTCCGTGTCCTGAAGGGCGAGGAGACTGCACGGCAGTACGACTGACGCCGCCTTTTTTTACAGCAAAACGGAGGAGAATGCCTGCGTGCATTCTCCTCCGTTTTCTTTGTTCTCCGCTACATGACGCCAAGCAGTTTCGGCACGAAGAAGGCCACGTTGGGGAACATGGCCACCGCAAGCAGGATGAGCATCAGGGCTGATATGTAGGGCAGCACTCCCTTCAGCGCCCGTTCAATGGACAAATCGGCGATGGACCCCGCGATGAGGAGGCATAATCCGTAGGGAGGCGTCACCAGCCCAACCGCCAGGGTCATGACCACCACCACGCCGAGGTGCACCGAGGAAATCCCCAGCTTCAGGGCGGAGGGTAGGATGACCGGCATGAAGAGGATCATGGCCGGAATGGCGTCCATGAAGGTTCCCACGAAGAGGAAGAAGGCGATGACGATGAGCATGAACATCTCCGGGCTTCCCACGTGGGCGGCGAAGAATCCCGCCACGTGCTCCGAGGCCTTGTAGTAGCCCAGCAGCTCGCCGAGGGCGCTGGCCGTTGCCAGGGCAAAGAGGGAGAGGGAGCTGAGTTTCAGGGTTTCCTTGAGGATGCCCGGCATATCGCGGATCTTGAGGGTCTTGTAGTAGAAGAGGCTTATGAGCATGGCGTACACCGATGCGAAGGCGGCCGCCTCCGTGGGGGTGTACCAGCCCGTTGTGATGCCGCCCACGATGATCACAGGGGTGAGCAGGGCGGGAAAAGATTCTTTGAAAAGTTTCCAGACGTCTCTCCTGGCCGCTTTTTCGTACTTGGGGAAGTTTCTCCTGTGCCCCATGAGATACACGATGAGCATCATGGCAAGCCCGACGAGGATGCCCGGAACCATGCCCCCGAGAAAGAGGGCCGCCACCGAAGCATTGGTGAGCCCCGAATAGACCACCATGGGAATGCTCGGGGGGATGATGACGCCTATGGTAGAGGACGCGGCGGTGACGCCCACGGCGTTTTCCTTGTCGTAGCCTGTCTCGATCATGGCCGGAATAAGCATCTTTCCAACCCCGGCGGTGTCGGCCTGCGACGATCCTGAGACCCCGGCGAAGATCATGGAGACCAGAATATTGGCGTGGGCCAGGCCGCCCCGGATGTTCCCCACGAGGGCGATGCAGAACTTGACGAGCATCTCGGTAATTTTTCCGTGGTTCATGACATTCGCCGCGAAGATAAAAAGGGGAATGGCCAGGAGGACAAAGGAGTTGAGCCCGTTGAACATTTTCATGAAAACGGTCAGGTTCGGGATGAAGGGAATGGTGGCGATGCCTGTCAGAGAGATGATCCCGATGACAAAGGCGATCGGAACCCCCAGGAAAATAAGGAGCACAAAGAGGCCTACAATAAGCAACGGCGTCATGATGCGGTCTCCCCGGAGGAGATGATGCGTACGTCCTCGACGATGTGTCCCGCAAGGTAGAGTGTCATGGCTCCTCCCGTGATTGGGAGGCACAGCCAGGTATATCCCATTTTGACCCAGGTGAGGGTGATCCAGTTATAGTCCCAGAACTCGGTGACCACCGTGCTCCCGTAGAGGGCCATGGGGACGGTGAAGCAGATGAGGACCGCAGAGATGAAGACGTCATAGAAGGCGCCCCTCCTCCCCCGGAATTTGTCTCTGAAAAAGTTGAAGGCGAAGTGGGCCTTGTAGTGGACCATGACGGAAGCCCCCATAAAAACAGCCCAGATGAAGGCGTAGTTGGCCACCTCTTCAGTCCAGAGCAGCGGAATGCCCAGGTAGCGGGCGGTAATCTGGGCCAGGATGGCAAGAAAGAAAATGGAAAGCAGGACCATTCCCAGGGTTTCCTGGATGCGGACCAGCAGTTCGATCAGTTTTTTCACGGTTCTCCTCCTCTCTGAAACCCTCTCCGGGCGCAGTTCTCCTGAAAAAGGAACATTCCCCGTGCCCCCTTTCCGGGGGCACGGGGAATGGATATGGATACTTCTTTTCAGCAGTACAGCTTATTTGCCCGCAGCGCGGACCTTCTCAACGAGATCCCGGATGCCCAGCTTCCCGGCGAGCTTGTCCTGGATGGGAAGGGCGATGGCGATGAAGGGGGCCTTATCGATGGAGTTCACGGTGCCGCCGTCTGCGATGACCTTCTCTTTCGATTTGGAGAGCATTCCGTAGGTGATCTGCCGCTCCTCGACGGTGGCCTGCTTCAGGGCTTCGGTGATCCATTCCTTCTGCTGCTCGGTGAGTTTATCAAATTTCTTGCCGTTCATGAGAACGAAGCGGGTAGTGAAGTCATGCTCCGTTTCGGTGATGAACTTGCCGTTGACCGTCTTGTGGTGATCAAGAAGACTGAAGTTTGTGTAGTCGTTCTCGGCGCAGTCCACGATGCCCTGCTGAAGAGCCTGGTAGAGCTCCCCCCAGGCCACCTGGGTGGGGATGGCACCGGTCTGCTTCCAGAAATCGGCCACGACGCCGGACATCTGGGTGCGGATCTTCATTCCCTTCAGGTCATCCATGGTGTTGATGGGTTTCTTGCCGTAGTAGTTCCGGACGCCTGCGGACCAGTAAGCGGCTATGCGGAAGGAGTTCTTTGACTTTTCATTGATGATTCTCGCGAGAGTCTGTCCGGCTTCGCCGTCAACTGCCTTCTCCCAGTGCTCGAAACTGTTGAAAAGATAGAGAAGAGAGAACAGGTCCACCTCTGGAATGCCGATCTTGGTCATGAACCCGGGAGAGGCAACGACCACGTCGGCGGCGCCGAGCTTCAGCTTTTCCACCAGTTCGTCCTCGTTGGTACCGATGGTACCGGCGTGGACGTCCACAGAGATCTCGCCGTTGGAGAGCTTTTCCACAACTTCCTTGAACTTCAGCATTCCGTACTGGTAGGGATTCTCCTGGGAGGTCTGGTTATGTGCCGCCACCAGCTTCAGAGGTGCCGCCTGCAGGGGCAGGACAAACGCGAGGGCAAGGATCGCAGCGAGGAACAAAACAGCAGTTTTCTTCATTTTTTCTTTTCCCCTTCCGTGAATGTGTATTTGAACAAAAAATAATGCTCTTTCCCGCATTATTCAAGTTCCTTGAGAAGGCTGTTCCAGATTTCTTCAACGACCGGAATACCCCGATCCATGTTCTCTTCCCGTGTCAGGGCGGCTTTTTCACCCGGGTAAAAAAACGATCCCCCGGGCTCTGCGGGAGCTGCGGTTTTCAAATCTTCAAGAATTGCTTCAGCAGTTTCTTCGGCGTAGCTTCTTCCCGAAGTTTTTTCAGCGTCAAAGGCTATAAAGACCTGGGTCAAGGCGATTTCGTCCTCGTACCGCCCTATCTGGTGAACGGAATTTCCCGCGGAAAGCGCAGCCCCTATCATATCAAGAGCGAGAGAATACCCTGAACCTTTCCAGAAACCTATGGGCAGCACCCTCCACGTTTCTTCTATTGCAGCCGGATCAGTCGTGAGGTTCCCATCGCGGTCATAACCTCCGGGTACGGGGAGCTGTTTTCCTGCAAGCCTGTGGCTTTCAAGAGCACCGTATGAGAACTGGGCCAGGGCTCCGTCGATAACAAGGGGAGCGTCCTTTACCGGGAAGGCCATCACGAGGGGGTTGTTTCCTATCCGTATGTCTCTTGCCCCCCAGGGCGGCATGTTCGGCCGCGTATTGGTCCAGCAGATGGCCATATATCCTGCCCGGGCTGCCTGAAGACCGTAGCTTCCACCCCTCATCCAGTGGTTGGTATTTGCGAGCGCAATGCACCCGATACCGTACCGGCCGGCGAGCTCCATGGCCCTGTCCATGGCAGCGGCGGCATTTGTGCATCCCATCCCGCGGTTCCCGTTCCACCGTTCAAGCGCTCCGAAGGATCCTTCCATGGAAGGTTTTCCGAGGGGATCAATGTGTCCTTTGGAAATATAGGAAAGGACCCTGGGAAAACGGTTCAGTCCATGGGACGCGACACCGTCGCAGCTGTTGTCGGTGAACATCCGGGCAGCCCTGGAAGCAGTGTCTTCCGGAAATCCGTATTTGATGAGGATTTTTTCGAAAAGGGTTTTCATTTCCGCATACGGGATTCTCATTGCATCGATCCTTTCCCGGAATTTTTTTAACGTTGTCACAGGACATGAGACCCTGGAGCCCGGAAAACTTCTTTTTTCTTTCAGGAGAGCGTTTTTCCCGCTCATCTTATCCACCGGAAGGGAATTCGTCAACGTTCGACCCAACAAAATAGTGTTCTGCGGGATAAAACGTTTCTCTGTCTCCCGGGATCATCGCTGTACCTGGAGAGATCCTAAAATTATACCGGATTTCCCTGGTATGTTCCTGAGGCGAAAAAAAACCGGGTCCCCGAAAAAGGTGCAGGGGAGCCCGGCATTGACAACGGCAAGGAAAATCAGGCGCAGACGGATATTATCATTGCCGCGTAGACTTTGCTCCAGTTCACAAGATCCTGAACGCCGACGCTTTCATCAACGTCGTGCATCTTCCCGATGAGTACGTCCCCCGGCCCGAACGCTACCGGAGAGGGAATGCCCTTCGGGTTCAAAAATCTGGCATCAGTGGTTCCCGAGCGTTTCATGTGTTTCGGGACATAGCCCATCACTCTTTCCACGGCCTTTTCAGCTTCCTTTATCACGGGAGCGTCCGCCGGTACGAGGGTTTCCGGATCCCAGTGCCCCATGGTGTAGGTGATGTCTATCTCCGGATGTTCGGCTTTCACGCCGGCTATGATTGTATCGATCTTCGCCCTGACATTATCGGGGGTCATATTGGGAACGACGCGGATATCCACTTCTGCCTCGCAGTAGTCAGGAATGACGTTCGTCTTGACTCCCCCCTTTATTGTTGTGGCAGGAGAGATGGTGTTGGGGGGAAGCATTTCGTCGTAGACGGTCGTGTCCCTTTCGTATTTGTCCTGGAGTGCGATCATCACCCTGCACATGTTTATGATCGCGTTGTTCCCCTCGTGAGGCTTGGCGGCGTGGCTCGCCTTTCCGCGGCTCACGAACTTGAGCTGTACGATGCCCGTGCATGCCCTGACGATAGCGAGTTCCCCCTTGTAGGTGGAACATTCCCCCACTATCCCCATATCGGCCCCGGGCAAATAACCGTTATCGGCAAGCCATGCAGTCCCCATTCTGCCGCCGCACTCCTCGTCAGCTACGGCGTGGAGCCAGACGCCTTTCCTGAGCTGTATTCCGGCATCGCGAACGGCCAGCATCGCATGTTTGAAAGCGCAGACTGCTCCCTTCATGTCGGTGGAGCCCCGCCCGTAGAGACGTCCGTCACGAACCTCCGCAGCGAAAGGCGGACTCGTCCATTTTGACTCGTCGCCGGTGGGCACGACGTCAAGATGGCCATTGAAAAGCACTCCTCCGGCAGCCTCCCCGTTCAGGTCTGCAAGGACGCTCGGCCGTACCGGCTCGGGACCGACGGTAACGTGATGCAGATTATCCCTTTTCAGCTGTTCCGAAAACACTTTCGCGACCGTTTCTTCAAACTGCCCCGGATTTACGCTGGGGGTCTGCACGATCTGCTGCACATCTTGTATGAGCTGATCTTTGCGTTCGTCTATGAGGGAAAAAACCTTTTCGTACATATCTCCGTCTCCTTCCTGCTCTTCCTATTTCAGCAGGCCGGCAAAAACACCGGCGATGATGATGGAAATGGAAGTTACCGATGCAAAACCGGCAACAACGTAGGCAGGCATGATTTTCTTGAGGACTATTTCCCGTTCCTTCTCGTCGCTGGTGACAGCCGTGGCTATTTCATTTGCTATAAGGTAAGTCGCAGGAAATCCGAGCATCTGCGCCATGGCTATCCCTATTGAGAGATTCCGTGAACCGACGAGTTTCCATAACGGGAGAAGGTACAGGAAAATGAACGTTCCTGCCATCACGGCCACAAAAATGACAACGGTCTGGAAGAGGAGCGTCTGAAGGTCACCGATCTTTATAGTTGCCAGTGAGGGGATAATGGCCGCGAATACTACCATGGAGAAGAAGCCTGATGACTTCCCCTTGTCGAGTATTTTTTCCGGAACGATCCCGATGTGTCCTGCCACCGCGCCGAGCAGAAGGGCCCAGATAGAATAGCTGATGTTCATTCCCATTCCCTTTGAAACGCCCTGGAGGTAAAAAGAAAGCCAGGCAAAGAATGCCGTTACGCCCAGACACGTAAAAGGTGTGTAGTAGCGGTCGAGACCAAGCTTTGCATAAAAAAGTGCTCCGGAGCCTGTTGCATAAGTAGCGCTGATTTAAGTTATCCACAAGCAGAAGTGCGGTAAAATAGTACATGAATCAAAGCAATGCAAAGACTGCCGGGGTGGATTATTGTGGCCTATAATTTTAGACATT